>MDTA01106313.1_pt1 | contig 47898 bp, 51 predicted proteins | sample 811151 | NCBI WGS metagenome assembly MDTA01 (sample SAMN05326648, study PRJNA326480) | marine metagenome | isolation source: seawater | place: Indian Ocean: South | collected 2010
ACCCCTCTAAACATCTAAAAGCTCCGAATCCTCCAACTCCATCCTTCCTCTCAAACCCAATATCGAGAAAAATTCCGATTTAATCTCTATTAACCCACATTATGCCACTTTTTCCCACATTATTTCACTATGAACGTTAAAAATAGAGGGAAACGAACTACTTAACAACTATCGGAGCAGTAAGTTCAAAAGTCAGAGAGAGAAATCCGACAAAGCACTGATCAATCAGATTTTTTTACTTTGAGTGAGGGATGAGTTCGATCTTGACTGATCAATAATTGGGCAACCCGCCTACCACTGAGACCATAACAAAGAAATGTGGGAGTTGGCCTATAAGCCGGGTTCTGTCGAGGACAATCATTCATCTACGATATTTGTCGCCAAATACCTTTAGCGACCTACCCAAATCCCTCCGCGGGTAACAGAATATGGATTTCTATTTGGTCTTGCTCCGAGTGGGGTTTACACTGCCACAAACGTTACCGTTTGTGCGGTGCGCTCTTACCGCACCATTTCACCCTTACCTAAAACGGCGGTATATTTTCTGTTGCACTTTCCGTAGGCTTGCGCCTCCCAGGCGTTACCTGGCACTCAACCCTATGGAGCCCGGACTTTCCTCTTCCTTCAAGAAGCGATTGTCTAGCCAACTCCCAAGGGGAGGTTATCAGCTTTTTCCTTTAACTCTCAAGGTCAAGTAGATCTTTTAACTTCATGGCTCTCTGGTAAAGCTGTCTTCTAGGCGAAGAAAAAAACTTTGAAGCAATAGAGGCGGCGCGCGAGGGCGACATTTCCGCAAGAAGTATGTTCAAGAGCAAATCATCATTTTTCGATTTCTTGGCCTCAAATCCTCTCACGACAATTACAAACTCCCCTTTGCTCGGGATTTGAGCAGAAGAGAACATTTTTTGAATTTCTTCAATTCGAGAAAAAACAACCTGCTCGAATTTTTTTGTCAGCTCTCGACATATAACTACATCCCTTCCGGGCATCAACTCAACCATAGCCGCTATTGTGTTGACAATTCTATGGGGGGTCTCGAAGAAAACCTGTGTAAAGGGTTCCTCAGAAAGTTTTCTTAAAAATACCATCCTATCATTGGCTTTTGCAGGCGCAAATCCGCAGAACGAAAATTGGTTTGTTGGCAATCCAGCAACGCTTAGAGCAGCGATTACAGAACAAGGCCCTGGTATAGGACTGACAACAATCTTTTCCGCTCGGCATTCGCGCACGAGAGCATAACCAGGGTCGGAAATAAGGGGTGTGCCAGCATCTGAAACTAATGCTATCGTTTTTCCTGACTTAAGAAGGCCGATCATTTTTTCAAGAAGGTCTTTCTCATTGTGATCATGCATCGCTATCATTGGCTTTTCTATAGACCATCGAGCTAGCAGGACTAGAGTTTTTCGCTTATCTTCCGCGGCAATTAAATCGACCGTTTGTAAAATATTCCTGGCACGAAAGCTTAAATCGTCTAGATTGCCAATGGGGGTAGAGACAACGAAAAGGGTCATTGAACGAGCTTCCCGAGCTTTTGGCTCTTAAAAAAATAATGCTTATTATGTACACTGTTTGTTTGCGATTCATATTACTCTATATGACAAATTATTCACTTACCGCGCTATCATTTTGTTTGCTGATTATGGTTGGTTGCGCAACGGTTCCTCCAAACGAGGAAAGCTCGCTTATAGAAACAAGTTATCTGGAGCAAACCGAGGCTCATGAGGAGCAACAGTCGAAATCAAAAGACCTTGATTCAGATGAAAGAAAAATCGAAGCGGCAATACTAGCAAGCGCTGAAAAGGATTTTAAAACTGTAACAAGGATCCTTTCGTCTATAAAAGACTCTGAAAAAAATAGTTACATCAAATCAAATTTATTAATAATTGAAGCTGAGAGGGCAATTCATCTTAATAGACCAAAGCTCGCGCTCAGAATTTTAGAAAACTTATCACGAGAAGATAAATTAACCTCTAGTTATCGACTAAGGATTTCAAATCTAAAAGCGGAGATTTACAATATAGAAAAAGATTTTTCGGCTCATGCGAAAGAGTTGATTTCGATTTCTCAAATTCTTGAGGAATCGAAGAAAAAGTCAAACCGGGAACAGATCTTTAGCTCGCTTATGAGGCTAAGCAAAAGAAAATTGGAGAATCTTCTTAAGCGAGAATTGTCCTTTGAGGAGAGGGGATGGATTCTATTAGCATTAGTCGTTAGGGCAAACGACGGAAATTTAGAAAAGCAATTTCTTGCTTTTGAAGAATGGAAAAAAAATTGGACCGGTCATCCCGCTCAAAAGAATTCTCCTGATCGCCTAACCGTTTTGCCTCAAATGATCGAACGATCCGCAGAGACCGTTGCGCTCATCCTGCCGCTTTCAGGGCGGTATTCAAATTTCGGTGCAGCTGTACGTGATGGATTTATCGCTGCACATTACCAGTCAGAAGAAAAGAAAAAGGTCGCGGTTTATGACTCCAATTCAGCCGACATCATAGAACTCATAGAACAAGCCTACAGAGACGACGCAGAGATAATCGTTGGACCTCTTGACAGGCAGAAGGTTACCACTCTCGCGAATTATAGACTTCCCGTAAAGACACTTGCTTTAAACAGAGCAGAAAGCTACAGCGAACAAACAAATCTCTTTCAATTTGGTCTGGCTCCTGAAGACGAATCAGAGCAAGTCGCCAGAAAAGCATTCCAAGTTGGATATAGAAGGGCTTTAATCATCGCTCCTGAGACCGAATGGGGTGAAAGGAACCATAAGGCTTTTACAAAAACATTTTATGAGCTTGGAGGAGAGACTTTAGAAACTGCAAGGTTCAGTAGCCAAAAAGATTACTCGAACGTTATTAGAGAACTTTTTAAAATTGAGTCCAGCGAGAACAGGGCATCAAAACTCTCAAGAATTATTGGAAAAAAACTAGAATTCAAGGCGCGAAGAAGAAAGGATGTAGATTTCATATTTCTCTTAGCAAGCAACAGCCAAGCAAGAGGCATAAAGCCTGCGATATCTTTTTTTTATGGTGAAGATTTGCCTGTTTTAGCTACTTCCCATATAAATCGTAACTCTGAAGACAAACTTAACAATATAGATTTGAATGGAATTTACTTTTGCGAGATGCCCTGGAATTTAGAAAACCTAAATAAGGTGCAAGCAGACATAATTAACACGTTGGAAGAGGAATCTAGAGAGTTCGCTCCTTTCTTTGCCCTCGGCGCTGACGCTCACAAGATCGTCCAACTATTGGAAAAAATAGAGAAATTCCCTGATGATCCCGTTTTTGGATCCACCGGTCTTCTTCAGATGAATACTAATAACAGAATCAAAAGAACCCTAGAATGGGCGAAGTTTGAAGATGCTAGCATAAAATTAAAAGAACCGACAACAACTCTACAGTGACCGGCAAAAGCGCGCATTCCCATTCGAACACCTCAATCGACTTATCGCCGATCACTAACAGTGAATTATTAATATAACGGTATGATAATGAAGACAGCATACTTTTTTTTCCTACTTTTCATATCAAACTTCTTAATCTCGTGCGCATCTAATAAATCTGTTGACGACGATCGGAACGAAAACCTCTCACTCAAGAAGATCATAAATTCTTATCCGGGTGATTTATCGAAAGCAAATATTAATATTTCAAGCTTTAATGGCGACCTACTGATTACTGGTCAAGTTCCGAGTCAAGAACTAGTGAACCTAGCAACTGATCAGGCAAATAAACTCCGAAATGTCAGAGAAGTTTTCAATTACCTTCAGGTGATGGGTGAAACATCTTTTCTTTCAAAAGCTAGCGACCTCCTTATAACAAATAAGGTCAAATCTAAACTCCAAGATTTAAAGTTTTTTCAAATCGATAAAGTACATATCGTTACCGAAGACGGAATGGTCTATCTTATGGGAACGCTTAACCGGGAAGAGCTTAAAACGATAATGGGAATCATAGAAGGAACAAAGGGAGTTCAAAAGGTGATTTCTCTTGCTAGGTTAGAGAATTAGATAGGACCTACTTGACCAATTTTAACTTAGGCTTAAATGCACCCCCTCCGTCCGGCTCAGTGGGATGTGGCTCAGGGTGCTCCGAGAACCACATGCCCTTTCCATTTTCTTTCGCAAAAATTCCTATGACTGCATCAACTGGCGAGAAAATTTCTCGGGCCACACCTGAGAATCTCCCGCTAAATCCTAGCCCTTCTCCGCTAGCATAAAAGTCTCTGACTGCAGAGGGACTAATATTTAGAACGATTTTTCCGTCTTTGATATGCTCCCTAGGCACTTCCACTTTAGGCTCTTCAGCATTTATGACCAAGTAAGGAGTAAAGCCGTTATCCTGAATCCATTCCTTCATTGCTTTGACGAGATACGGGACTGACGAATTCATAAAATCTTTTTCCGAACTTTTTACGAAAGAACCCTAGCCCTAATCCCTGATATCGTACTCTATCTCACTCAGCGATGCCCTAAAAGCGTCTCTATCAAAAATTCTTTCCATGTATTCGTGAATTGGCTTCGCTTGTTTTGGCGGTAATTCGATGCCAAGTAACGGCAAACGCCAGAGTATTGGTGCTACGCAACAATCTACCAATGTGAACTCCTCATTCATAAAAAAGGGCTTTTCGGAAAATATTGGCGCAATAGCGAGGAGGCTTTCTCTCAAATCACGTCGGGCTTTTTCAATTACTGTTTCTTTTGACCGACCAGCAACTATCGTATCAACAAAACCACACCAATCCCTCTGAATCCTATAAACGTAGAGCCTGCTCTGCGCTCTTGCTACAGGGTAAACAGGCAGAAGAGGCGGATGTGGAAATCTTTCATCAAGATATTCCATGATTACTTGAGACTCGTACAATACAAGATCTCTATCTACTAGAGTGGGGAGGGAATTATACGGATTGAGTGAGGCAATATCTTCGGGTATGTTTCCGGGTTCAATATCTATTATCTCGACCGCGACGCCTTTTTCCGCTAGAACCAGTCTGACTCTTTGGCTGTAGTGGTCATTTCCATCCGAGTAAAAGACCATAGATGAATGCTTTGCAACAACCCCCATAAGACTACCTCCCTTTAGACAAAACGCTTAAGACTTAGAAGACTTTGTCAGTGAATTTCTTTTGTGTACTCTCGTCCCAGAAGCCAAGCAAATATATAGAAAAAAGCGAGGAACAAGAGCACGTATACTCCTATTCTTTCCCTTTCTAACCTACTAGGATCACCAGAGTAATACAAAAAATTTGTTAAATCATAAATTAGGCTATCGTATCCTTCTGGAGTAAGCTCGCCTGAATTTTCTACAAGCTCAAGTGGGCTGAACCCCCTGTTTACCAACTCATCTCCACACTTGTTTTCCAATAAGGGATACCCAGTAATAGGCTCCCTCATCTCGCCCCCATTTTCTGCAATTTTCGGAATATCCTTACAAACTTTCTTTTGAATTCCTTGCAGATGAACAAGAGGATGGGGCATCCCTACATTTTCGTAGAGAAGATTGTTAACGCCGAAGGGGCGGGTCGAGTCCTCATAAAAAACTCTCATATATGTATAAAAATATTCGGGACCACCTTTTAGCTTGGTATAAAGTGTCAAGTCCGGGGGGACATTTCCGAACCACTGCTTCGCATCGGAAACAGACATCGCATTGCTCATATGCGAACCAAGTTTTTTAGATGGATCGAAAACAAGGTTCGACATCATCGCTTCTTCCGGGATATCAAGATCTTCTGCCACTCTTTGAAACCTCTGGTACTTCATTTGATGACACCCCATGCAATAATTCACGTAAGTCCTTGCTCCTCGCTGAAGAGACTCTTTATCTGTTAGATCAGGGCGGACCTCATCCAAGGGATAAGAAGATTTTGCCCCGTACAAATATGGAGAGAACAGCAAAAAAAAGACAACTAATCCCTTCATTGAATAGGAATCCTTTCGGGAACAGGTTTGGTTTGCTCAGCAGAGGTGTACCAGGGCATAAGCAAGAAATAGGCAAAATAAATTGCCGTACATATCTGAGCTAGAAATGTTTTGAACGGCGTTGGATGTTGAACCCCTAAATATCCCAACACGAAAAAAGCGACCACAAAAACCGCCAAAAAAGATTTACTAGCCATTCCTTTGTAGCGGATCGATTTAACTTTCGATCGGTCTAGCCAGGGGAGAACAGCAGGCAGGACTATAGCTCCTCCCATAACAACTAAGCCCCAAAACTTCGCATCTAAACCTAAAAACGGGAAAGTTGCTGCACGCAGCATCGAGTAGAACGGCGTGTAGTACCAGACTGGCGCTATCAGATCCGGAGTCTTTAATGGATTTGCCATTTCGTAGTTAGGAGCCTCGATTAGGTATCCTCCTCCATCAGGGAAAAAAAACATTACAATCGCAAAGAAAAAACAAAAAGCTACTATCGCGGGCAGATCGTGTCCTAGCGTGAGGTACGGGTGGAACGGTATCCCGTCTAAAGGCCTCCCTTTCTCATCTAGATTTTTTTTGATATCTATCCCATCAGGATTATTAGATCCAACTTCATGAAGGGCTACAATGTGAAGGAAGACCAAGACCAATAGTAACATTGGAACTAGTACCACATGTAGCGCAAAAAACCGATTTAGGGTTATTCCAGAGATATTAAAATCTCCTCTTACCCAGGTTGCGAGGCTATCGCCCAATACGGGCACGGCTCCGGCTAGTGAAACAATAACTTGCCCCGCCCAGAACGACATATTCCCCCAGGGCAGCAAGTACCCTAAGAACCCCTCAGCCATCAAAGCCACGAATATAAGCATTCCTAGTATCCAAATTAGCTCTCGGGGTTTCTGATACGAGCCGTACATCAGGCCTCGAAACATATGCAGATAAACGACTAAGAAAAAGGCTGACGCGCCGGTTGAATGCATGTACCGAAGCATCCAACCAAAATTGACATCTCTCATAATGTATTCAATCGACGCAAAAGCACCCTCAGCAGTTGGAATGTAACTCATGGTCAGCCAAATTCCGGTTAACAACTGGTTCACGAGCACAACTGTCGCTAGAACGCCCATTAAATACCAGAAGTTTGTATTTTTTGGTGCGTAGTATTTTGACATATGTTTCTCATACGTCTCCGTCACGGGTAGACGCGCGTCTATCCAATTCATCATGTTCTTAACAGAGTGTTGTAGTCCTGACATTACGCGTTTTCCTTGTTGTCTTGACCTATTACTAATATCGACTCATTCTCGTAGTAGTGCGGAGGAACCTCAAGGTTAGAGGGTGCGGGGACGCCGGCGTAAACTCTGCCAGCCATGTCAAACTTTGAGCCGTGACACGGACAGAAGAAGCCTCCAATCCAATCTTGATCGAATTGCTCAGGTTGAATTTTAGGCCTGAATTTTGGCGCACAAGACAGATGAGTACACAAACCCACTAAAACCAGTATTTCCGGTTTGATTGATCTGGTCCCGTTTTTCGCGTACGCCGGTTGCTGAACTCTTTCAGAGTCCGGATCAGCTAGTCTATCGTTCTTCGAATTCAAACGTTTAAGAAAATCTTGCGAACGTTTGATTACAAAAATGGGTTTGTCTCGCCACGCTGGGATAGGACCCAACATTTCTCCCTCAACAAGCTTGCTTATGTCTATTTTAACCGGAGCGCCGGCCGCTAGAGCTTTGGCTCCAGGCTGCCAAGATCCCACAAAGGGCGTGGCAAGACCTGCCATGCCGGCTGTGCCTACAACCGCAGTTGCTCCTAAAAGAAAATTCCTTCTACCGCCATCTATGTTCTTATCTTCCAAATCAGATCAATCCTTCCATCATTCTCGAGAAAAAAGCCAAAAGATACTAACACACTGGGACAGAGAAAAATAAAAAACGGCGGAGCTAACGTTCTTTTTTATCAGCGTAAAATGTTTGTCTAATATATTTTTTTATCGTTTAGAGAATTGAGGCTTTTTTCTCGCCTTCCTTAAGCCGACTTTCTTTCTCTCTACAGAGCGGGCATCTCTCGTGACGAACCCAGCCCCTCTTAATACCGGACGAAGAGTCTCATCATATTGAATTAGTGCTCTGGTTATTCCATGCCTAATCGCGCCAGCCTGTCCGAACCCGCCCCCTCCCGTGACAGAGACATTGAAGTCAAATTTTGAGGATGCGTCGACGACTTCCAATGGTTGCCTTACTATCATCCTAGCAGTTTCGCGACCAAAATATTCGTCTAGCTCTTTTTTGTTAACCTTAATTTTTCCGGTTCCTGGGACCATAAAGACCCTAGCTTTTGCAGATTTTCTGCGTCCTGTCCCATAATTTTGATTCATAATTTTGCTTCTTCGATTTAAAGTTCTAGAGCCGTTGGCTGTTGCGCGCTATGAGGGTGAGAACCCCCTGCATATACTTTAAGCTTTAATAACATTGCTCGACCTAACCTGTTCTTTGGCATCATGCCCTTAACCGCGTTTTCAAGAATTTTCTCTGGCGACTTTTTTCTCATTTTTCCGAGGGCTATAGACTTTATCCCGCCAGGAAAACCAGTGTGGTGGTAATAAAGCTTGTCGGTTTCTTTTTTTCCAGTAACGTGAATCTTGTCCGCGTTTACTACAACTATATAGTCCCCGGTATCCACGTGAGGAGTGAACTCTGGCTTGTGCTTGCCTCTCAACCTGTTAGCAATTTGGGTGCTAAGACGCCCCAGGGTCTTGCCGCCTGCATCTACGACATACCAATTATGCGAGACGCTCTCTTTGTTGACACTCTGCGTTTTCATAGTTGTCTTCCGAGGATCCTTGTGCCCGTTCACCACAATCCGGGTGGCATCACTTAAGTGGGGGCCAATTCTACCTAACGCTACCTATCTATGCAACTGGCGAGACCTAGTGCGAAAACCCAAAAACATTGAGGGCTTGTTCAAATCTGTTTTTTAGATCAAACACTAATTTTTTAGGTATTCAACAGATTGCATTTCCGTTAAACGACTGACGGTCCTGCGGAACTCAAAACTCAGAGTTTCTCCCAAATAGAGCGAATCTGCTTCGGCCTCGGCAGAAATAATAAGCTTTACATTGTTATCATAAAATTCATCCACCAGACTTATGAATCTTCTTGCTTGATCTTCACTATCCGAACCAAGAAGAGGAACATTACTCACTATTATTGTTTGATATTTCTTTCCTAGTTTGACGTAATCACTCGAACTCCTTGGTCCCCCACACAACTCGGAAAAATCAAACCAAGCGATATCTACACTAGATTTATTTGGAACAATTTCCCGCCCATCTATTACTAATTTAGATCGGTCAGTTTTTTTTCCATTACAAATATTTCGAAATAAGAGCTCTAATGCTTTCTCACTGCTCTCGCCCAAAGGACAATGATAGATTCCTGCACTTTTAAGGTCTCTAAATCGATAATCTAAGCCAGCGCCTAGTTCATGAACATTAGTATTTTTCTCTATCAAAGCTATAGCGGGAAGAAACTTACCTCGCTGCAAACCGTTCTCGTAAAGTCGATGCGGAGGCACATTAGAAGTAGCAACAAAGGTCATTCCGATGTTAAACATCTCCTCCAATAACCCATCAAGCAACATAGCATCTCCAATATCCGAGACATAAAATTCATCGAAACAAAGAACGGAGGCTTCTTTTTGAAACTTCTCTGCAACTAATTTCAAAGGATTGGGTCTTCCCTGAAATTCTGAAAGACTCAAATGAACTGCGATCATGAAACGGTGGAAATGCAGACGAGTTTTTCTTTTTATGGGCAAAGACTCAAAGAACAAATCCATCAAAAAAGTTTTGCCTCTGCCAACACTTCCCCATAAGTAGATCCCTTTTGGAGGGGGTTTTTCCCTTTTTTTTTTAAAAATCTTTGTTAGCAGATTCTTTTCTTCCCTATCATCACGCGAAAGCGACTCAAAGAGAGATTGCAAAAGCATAACGGCTTTTAACTGCTCAGCATCAGGGCTCATAACTCCTTCTTGGAGATTTTTTTGATAAGTTTCTAGAGGCCCCATCAAAGGTATTAGTCCTCTGATCTGAGAGATGCTGACTTGGAATGCGAGAAGAGCCCCTCTTCCAGAGCAATTATCGATGCGGCTTCATTTAGGCTCCGGGAACCCTCTTTGGAACATTCAATAACTGATGTACGAGTTTGGAAATCATAAACTCCAAGAGGAGATGAGAATCTTGCAGTCCCATTTGTAGGCAGAACATGGCTTGGTCCAGCAGTGTAATCTCCCACTGCTTCTGTAGTCCTAGCCCCGACGAATACTGCTCCCGCGTTTTCCACGCCTTTCGCGAACTCAGATGCATTTAAGATCGAGAGCTGAAGATGTTCTGGTGACAACAAGTTCACTACCTTTAGCGCTTCATTCAAGTCTCGAACCTTAATTAAAGCTCCTCGGTCTCTGAGAGCTTGTTCAATTATCCCGCTTCTCTGCTCCCCTTTTATTTTTCTCTCGATAGTTCGCAGCACATTATCGAGCGCGCTCTGGCTAGTAGAGATAACGATCGCCTGCGCAAGCTCATCATGCTCAGCTTGAGCAAACATATCTTGAACGACCCATATTGGATCGACAGAATCATCAGCGACGATAACCACCTCAGACGGGCCTGCTATCATGTCAATCCCCACCCTGCCGAAAAGCTTCTCTTTGGCTTTCGCTACGTATATGTTTCCTGGACCCACTATCTTATCGACTTTTGGCACTAAGCCAGTGCCGAAAGCCATAGCCGCGATAGCTTGAGCACCCCCGATTGAGAAAACCCTATCGACTTTGCATAGATGAGCGGCGGCGAGCACTGTTTCGCTACAAACACCTTTTGGTGCAGGAACGCAACAAATTATTTCTTTTACACCTGCCACCCGAGCTGGGATTGCCGTCATCATGACCGTTGACGGATATGCTGCTTTCCCACCAGGCACATAAATTCCTACGCGTTCCATTCCTCGAACATATTGACCTAAAATATTTCCTTGATCATCCTGATAAGACCAGTCAGTGCCAGATCCCAATGCCTCTAGCTGTTTTTCATGGTAAAGAAATACTCGATCATGCGCGATCTGAAGTGCATTCTTAATCTTTTTATCTAGAGAGCGATAGGCTGTTTCAAGCGCTTTCTTTTCGAATAATAACGACTCAACTGACACCCCTGCGCGATCGTCATACAGGTTTGTATACTCCAAGAGTTTTTCGTCCCCATCCGTTTCAATATCAGCGATTATTTTGTTAACCGACGTTGAAATCTTTTCAGTGTTGTCTCGAGCAAGAACTCCTAAAGACGAGATTTCTTCATAGAAATTTTTTTTTTCGAATCTAAAATATTGATCATAGCGAGGACTCAAGCTCATTTATCAGGTTTTTGATATCCTTAAACTTCGTCTTATACGATGATTCATTAACGATAAGCTTTGTGCTTATCTTAATTATCTCTTCGATAGGAACTAGACCGTTAGCTTTTAGCGTTTCTCCAGTTTCCACTATGTCCACTATTCTATGGGCCAACCCCATTACAGGAGCGAGTTCCATAGCGCCTAAAAGCCTAATAATATCGACTTGCTGACCTTTCAGCGCATAGTGACGCTTAGCAGTACTGGTGAACTTAGTGGCTATTTTGAGACGCCCAGAAAAGGCTGATTCATTTTCAAGGCCAGCAACCATTAGGCTACACTTACCAATTCCAAGGTCTAGAGGTTCATAAAAACCTTCGTCCTTTTGTTCGATCAGAACGTCTTTTCCTACCATTCCTATATCGGCAATCCCGTGCCGGACGTAAGTCACAACGTCGGAACCCCGCAACACTAAAATCGACACCTCGGCGCGAGAAGTTTCAAAAACTAATTTTCTTGATTTTATTGGATTTTTTTGCGGCGTTATCTCAATCCGCTCAAGCAACTTCAGTTCCTCTTTGAGAATCCGTCCCTTTGACAAAGCTATCAGCAATTTTGATTTCATCTTTTTTTTGGAGCCAATCTTCTGATTTGAGCACCAAGTCTTTGAAGCTTTTCCTCGACCTGCTCATATCCCCTATCGATGTGATAGATTCGATCAATAACCGTTTGTCCCTCAGCCACAAGGCCAGCTATTACCAAAGACACGGAGGCTCGTAAATCGTTTGCCATTACAGGCGCTCCGCGAAGGAAGGGCACTCCCATCGTAATTGCGCTTGTATTATTCGACTCCAGTTTAACTTTCGCTCCCATTCGGCTCATCTCATGCACGTGCATAAATCTATTTTCAAAAACGGTTTCTGTAATCCTACCTGAGCCCTCGGCTACACAATTCATTGCCATAATCTGCGCTTGAAGATCCGTCGGATAATCTGGATAAGGTGCGGTAGTAAGACTCACTGCCTTAGGTCTCTTACCATGCATATCTAGCTGAATAGAATCGGCTTTTATTGCTATCGAAGCGCCGGCTTCTCGCAACTTAGCAATGACGGCTTCTAAATGATCTGGATTGACGTTTTTGACCTTTACGTTCCCACCTGTTGCAGCCGCGGCTATCAAGTAAGTCCCAGCTTCTACCCTGTCAGGGATCACCGTATGAGTGCACCCTCCCATCGATTTCACCCCCACTATATCTATGATGTCTTTACCAGCGCCATTCACCCTAGCTCCCATTTTGTTCAAAAAATTTGCTAAATCCACAATTTCAGGTTCCCGAGCACAATTTTCTAATCTTGTGCTTCCGTCTGCTAAACAAGCTGTCATCATTAAGTGCTCAGTTCCGCCGACAGTCTTAAAATCGAATATGACTCTCCCACCTTTTAGTCCATTGGGCGCAGATGCTCTTACATAACCGTCAGACATATCGATCTTCGCGCCTAAAGCCTCTAATCCCAGGAGATGCTGATCTACCGGGCGCGAGCCAATGGCGCACCCACCGGGCAAAGAAACTTCTGCCTGACCATAGTGAGCTAACAGCGGGCCTAACACATTGAACGAGGCGCGCATAGTTTTCACTAGATCGTACGGCGCCTTAAACCTTTTAATTGTATTGGCGTGAATCTCAATGTTCATTTTTTCATCGATGACAACCTCAACGCCCAGAGAGACAAGGAGCTCTATCATAGTAGTAATATCTTTCAGGTGAGGCACGTTACTAATTATTACAGGTTCATCGGCTAACAGGGCTGCTGCAAACATCTTTAAAGCTGAATTCTTCGCTCCAGAGGCTCTCAACTCGCCAGATAGTACTGCGCCTCCATCAATTAAAAGCCGCTCCATGGCTTTATCTCTCTATCTCATTTGGACTAGTTGCACTTATACTAACCGCATGGACTTCCCCGGCTTTGATTCGATGATTTATTACGGCATAAATCATCTGTTGGCGTTTCACTTTAGCAATGTTTTTGAATTGTGCGGCTTTTATATCTAGCTTTAATAAATTCCCTTCTCTAGATACGCGGACCTGAGAATCAGGGAACGCATTTCGGAGGTCATTCTGGATAGATTCGATATTCATACTCTACGCCGAAAATTTGAAACATAACAACCGCGAATACTAACATGCTGAACAATGTTACTTAAATTAAACTCCTAACTCCTCACTCAATCCTGCTAACGTTGCCATTTTAAGGACCTTAGTAGAGCAACATTTAAAAGTCAGTTTAGCGCTAAGTTGCTTTTCTTTCCTTCTTAAAAAAATCAACAAAGGTAATATTGCAGATCCTTGCGAATCTAGAGATTTGAATGATATTGAAACTACATCATTTGCTTTTAAAACGGTCGTTATACTCCGACAAAAATCTGAGAGGTTTTCTAGATTCACTTTTCCCATTACAACGATCTTGTCTCCTTCTCTCTCAACTATTCTCACCTGAGACCTTCCATTTTTTTATTACCATATCGAGATCTCCCTTGTGCAGTCGAAAACTCGAGTTAAACTGCGAGCGGAATTGCAAACCCAGATTAATGCCGTTGACTATAAGATTTCTAAGACGCCAGCGGCCCTCGATCAACCTAAGAGAATATATAATCGGATAGATGTTGCCCGATGAAGATTTAACCTCCACCGTCACTTTAGCACGATCAATTTTTTCAATTTCGGATGATTTTACCGTGACGCTATCACTGTCAAACTCGAGTAACGCTTTACTATAAGTTTCCGCTAATGAAATCTTAAATTTCTTTGCAAAGTTAGCCCTTTGATCCTCGGTCGCCAAGCGATAGTACTTGGCCATTACTCCCTTTGCGAATCCTTCAAAATCAGTGCTGTCCTCTAGATTTTTTATGATCAGCTGTTGAAACCTCTCAGGATTTTCGGGAAGAAGCGCCTCATTACTTTTGGCAACCTTAAATAATTGTTGAGTCGCTAGCTGAACTGCATTTTCTGGCGAAATTTTCGGGTCGCCCGATGACGTTTGAAAAAGCTGTAAGAAAACAAATCCAAAGACTATAACGATCTTATGTATTTTCATCCTAAAACTGCTCTAAGAGAAATTTCCCGATCAATTCTTCGAGAATTACTGCCGGTTGAGTATCAAAAATCTCGTCTCCTTCGGACAAAGTCCTGTCCTCAGCGCCTAGACTAATACTTATGTATTTTGATCCAAGAAGCCCTTCAGTAAGTATTGATGCGGTAGAATCAATAGGAATGCTAGATACTGAGGAATCAATTTCCAAAGTAACTTTCGCATTCATAGTTTTTTGATCATATTCGATAGCTAATACCTGTCCTATTTCCACCCCGGAAATAGCTACTTTTGACCTTACAGTCAACCCTCCTACTTGTTCAAAATGAGAATAAACAAGATATCGATCGTTAGACTTACCTATACTGAAGCCACTAACTTTCACAGCCAAAAACCCTAAACATAAAAGCGCTAGAAGCAAAAACACTCCAACTAAAATTTCAACTTTCAATGACTGCACGTGCCACTCCTATAATTCAAACATCATTAAAGTGAGAAAAAAGTCCAGAACTAAAATCCAGACACTTGAGAAAACTACTGTGTTGGTGGTTGCTGTCGAGATCCCCTCACTTGTAGGAAGCGAATCGTAGCCTTGATAAAGCGATATCCAAATCACCACAAAACCAAAAACTATCGATTTAATGATTCCTTTCATTACGTGATCAAAAAAATCTACGCCCTGTTCCATAACAGACCAAAAAGATCCGCTGTAAACGCCCAACCAGTCTACTGCGACGAGAGAACCTGCCCAAATCCCGACGACACTGAACATCAGAGCCAATAAAGGTAAAACGATAAAACCGCCCCAAAACCTAGGCGCGATAATTCGCTTAATCGGATCCACTCCGATCATTTCCATGCTTGCTAATTGCTCCGTGGCTTTCATTAAACCTATTTCTGCCGTTACCGCGGACCCGGCCCGACCAGCGAAAAGAAGAGCAGAAACTACCGGACCTATTTCCATTACTAACACCAGAGCGACACCTAAACCCAATGCGGATTCAGATCCCACTCTAACAAGTTGAGTGTAACCCTGCAGAGCCAGTACCGCACCGATAGCAAAACCGGAACATGCGATGATTAATATTGACAAAACTCCCAGCTGATAAATTTGACGAATAATAAGGGAAACATTGCGGTATTCTGGCATTCTAAGAAGAGCAAGCGAGAGTAGTCTTAGCGCACGCCCCATGGAAGATAGTATTTCAAGACTAAAACTCCCTATCTGCTTTAGAGAATGAATAAACAATTAGTCATCTCCTTTTCTTGCGTTTCTGTCGGTATGTTTGTTTCCGATCAAACTATCTATATATTCCGGAGCGGGGTAATGAAACGGGACAGGTCCATCTGGAAGCCCGTTTAAAAATTGCTTCAATCGTGGAGAGTCATCGGTTTTTAAATCTTGCGGAGACCCTTGCCCTATAATCTCACCTTCCGATAAAACATAAAGAAAATCTGAAATCCGAGCAGTTTCTTCAATATCGTGAGAAACGATTATGTTGGTACACTCGTATACTGACCCGACATCCTTGATCAAATTTGAAATCACTCCCAAAGCGATAGGATCTAAGCCTGTAAAAGGCTCGTCATACATAATCAGTTTTGGATCTAAGGCCATCGCCCTTGCCAGTGCCACTCGTCGTTGCATACCACCCGATAACTCTCTTGGAAAGAGATTCGCTGCACCTCTCAGTCCAACAGAATGTAATTTTATCAATACGAGATACTTTATCATTTCTCCATCTAAACTAGTGTGTTCTTTTAGCGGAAAAGCGACATTTTCAAAAACCGTTAAATCCGAAAATAAGGCACCACTTTGAAATAACATTCCCAAACTTTTGCGGAGTTCAAATAATTCAGTTCTCTTTATCTTCTTTAAATCCTTGCCCTCGACAATAATCGTCCCGTTATCAGGCTGAATTTGTCCTCCAATGAGACGAAGCAAGGTTGTTTTTCCCGTTCCACTTGGTCCCATTATTCCTACAGTCTGACCTGCCGGCACTGAAAAAGACAGTCCTCTGAAAATCTCTTTTTTGCCAATATTGTAAGAGACGTTATCGAAAATGATCGAATTTCTTGTCATTTTTTTTAATTCCCAGCTTTTTAAGCTCTCTTTCTTTGAAACTAAAAGTTTGAACCACAGTTTATCAAGGCCAATACAAAAACGAGCATTCGGGTAAAAATAATTATGTCCCTTTAAACAAAAAAGGGAGGAAAACTTAGATTCGACTAACCCAAAGGGCTTCTGGACCCGTTGGGCGAGAAATAAGTCAACAATACTCAGTTTACATGGCATACTCGAAAGTGAATATGATAACTTTGGTTCTCTAGTATCAGGAAATTTCTTTTCACAGCTGGGTTTGTAGCTTTAGTCTCGCTAGGAGCGATTTTTTCAGACAAGCGCCCGCCAATAGAAACGGATAAAAAAAACTCGTCGTCTTCCGATTTCTATATGAGTAACGCCAATTTAAAGACTTATGACAAACAAGGTAGGTGGTTACAAAATATAACTGCAAAGAGGTTTCTCCACAAACAAAGCACAGGCGAAACCTTTCTGACAGAACCAGCTCTTACATTAACAAACCAACAGGAAGAATTTTTCTGGAAGATTAAAGCGAAGAAGGGAAAAATCAGATCACACACCGATGAAAATAAAAGGTTTGTTGAATTTTGGGACAGTGTAACTGCCGCAAAACTGAACATGGAAGGAGAATTCACCAACTTGAGCACCGAAAGCCTAGTTATTTACCCAACGAGAAACTATCTAGAGACTACTAGCCCAGTTTTTATCGACAATGAAATGGGAAGAACATCATCCATAGGATTGCAAGCTTTTTTAAACGACGGCAACTTCAAGTTTTTCTCAACAAGCGAAGCCCGGGTCTCTACTATCCTATTCTAATAATGACTTGCAAGCTGAATATTAATTACTGAGGATTAAGTGTTTAAATATGTGCTCTTTGGTTTACTCTTTCCTTTAAAAGGAATTGGTTTGGAATCCGATCGGGAACAGCCAATAAGAATCCAAGCGGACAGTGCAGTGGTAAGAGAGAAACAAGGCTTATCCGTCTACAAAGGAGATGTCTCAATTGTGCAAGGGACACTGAAAATAAATGCTGAAACTGTTGAAATAAAAAGCCAAGACAGAACCATAATTGAGGTCTTGGCGCAAAGCGAAGGAGAGTCAAAAAAATTAGCGAAATTCAAGCAAGCGCTCAGTAATGAAGGAGAGGAAATATTTGCTGAGGCAAAAACAATAAGCTACCGGGTGCAAGAGGGTAAATTAACCTTGAGCGGGCAAGCAAAATTGGAACAGAGGAATGATGTTTTTTCGGGAGAAATGCTTTTTTACGATATAACTAAAGGATCAGTGAACCTTGAATCAGGCTCCTCAAAAGAAAGGGTTAACATGACTATCTCTCCCAAAGAAAACCCCTGAAAATGGCTACTATTAAAGCTCTAAATTCGGTAAAAAGTTACGGAGACACCACCGCCGTCAACGGCGTATCTCTTGATGTTTGTAGTGGCGAGGTAGTGGGGCTACTTGGTCCAAATGGTGCGGGGAAAACAACCTGCTTTTACATAATTATGGGGACCATAAGGCAAGATCAAGGAGAAATGCTTTTAGATAGCTGGAATATCTCAGACTTACCCGTGCATTCGAGAGGCAAAATTGGCATCGGATATTTACCGCAAGAACCCTCGATTTTCAGGAAACTCAGCGCTTTGGATAATATTCTTTGCGTTCTTGAACGAAGAAAGGACCTGAAAAAAAGCGAAGCCCAAAAAAAGGCTCAACAACTGATCGAAGATTTTAAATTAGAAAGAGTTATAAAAAATCTTGGTGGCGCTTTGTCAGGTGGCGAAAGACGAAGAGTTGAAATCGCGAGGGCTCTAGCTAACGATCCAAAATTTATCCTACTTGACGAGCCTTTCGCAGGCGTAGATCCTATTTCGGTCGAGGAAATTAAAGAAATAATAGCCTCCCTAGCTAAACGAAGAATCGGTGTTCTCATAACAGATCACAATGTAAGAGAAACCTTAGATATCTGCGATAAAGCATACATAGTAAACAACGGAAAGATAATTGCCCAGGGTGATCCAAGCGCTATACTAGAAGACAGTGATGTGAAAAAAGTATACTTGGGAAGTAATTTTAGGATGTAAGTAAAATTGGCTTTAAAACCTTCTTTATCGCTAAGACTTGGGCAACAGCTGCGGATGACCCCACAGCTGCAGCAGGCTATTCGTCTTCTTCAGCTATCTAGCGGAGAACTAGAACTCGAAATTCAAGAGGCCCTCGACACCAATTTCATGCTTGAAAGCACGGAATCGGAAGAAGAGCGAGACGGTACATTAGCTAAAGAATCGGATCAAATGCTAGATAATCAATTTGAATCTAGCGCAAGCAAAGACGGACTCGAGGAGTATAAGGAAAAAGACACGAGTGAAAACGTCTCTTCGGAAGATCTCCCAGAAGAGTTTCCTATCGACGCGACTTGGGATGATTATTATTCAGAAAACAGCAGCTCAAGCGTTAGGTCTCTATCAAGCGAGAATGAAAACTATGTAGAGACTCTCAACTCCACCGTCGAAACGATTCAATCGCATATGCTTGAACAGATCAATTTGCTGAATATAACTGAACAAGATAGATTTATCGCCATTTCTTTGTTAGACGCAATCAACGATGATGGGATGCTGACATCAACTTTAGAAGAGTTGTTAGACACCTTTCCGAGGGACTGGGATATTGAAATAGAAGAGATTGAAGCGGTTCTCCACCTTATCCAACACCTTGATCCAATAGGAATTGGTTCAAGAGATCTTAAAGAGTATTTATCTCTTCAACTATGCGATTTGCCCAACGAAACTCCGTGCTTGGAAATAGCAAAAAATTTGGTAGACAACCATCTATCCTTACTAGGCAGCAAAGACTACAACCGTCTCATGAAAAAACTGAGAGCCAGCGATGATGATTTGAAAAAAGCTATAGCGCTCATAAAAAGACTTAACCCAAGACCTGCAAGAGAATTAAACTTAGGAAAAGTAGAGTATGTTGAGCCAGACGTTATAGTAATAAAAAAAGGTTTGAGTTGGAGAGTGGAACTGAACTCAAAGACGACCCCTAAAGTTCAGGTAAACAGTAAATATGCGGCGCTTATAAGCAAAGAGAAAACTTCCAGCGACATCTCGCAAATGAAAAGTCAACTCCAAGAGGCACGTTGGTTTATAAAATCTCTCCAACAGAGAAGCGACACCCTTTTGAGGGTTTCAAAAAAGATAGTGGAGCGCCAAACAGAGTTTCTCGAGCTTGGCCCAAGCGCCATGAAACCACTTGTGCTGCATGATATTGCGAAGGAGGTTGATCTTCACGAATCGACCGTTAGCAGGGTAACGACGCAGAAGTACATGCTTACACCTAAGGGTGTTTTTGAATTAAAGTATTTCTTCTCGTCTCACGTTACCAATCCATTAGGGGGCGATATTTCCTCCACAGCAATAAAGGAAGTAATAAAACAGCTGGTGTCAGATGAAAACCCCCAGAAACCTCTAAGCGACAGCAAGCTCTGTAGCCTTCTGGCCCAAAAAAACATAACTGTTGCAAGAAGAACAATTGCCAAGTACCGGGACATCTTGAAAATACCTCCCTCGAACGAGAGAAAACAACTCATCTAAGAGAATGTCCTGTATCGAAACTTGCGAGAGCCTTTTTTTCACTTTCGTTTAGAAATTTGCGTGCTCAGGTTGAATTTTAGATGAGAGAGCTGGGCAAACAAGACCAACGCAACAAATTCGGACTATAATACAAATTTCGACGGCTTTAGGATCAAATCTACAGCTCCCAGGTTTAACATCTATATATCATCGAGCAAATAGAAAAATGTTATCATTGATAATCATAAGCGGGAGATCTGGTTCAGGGAAAAGCACTTCACTGAATGTCCTCGAGGACTCTGGGTATTTTTGCATAGACAATCTTCCAGTGACGCTGCTTACTCCGCTCATTAAAAAATTAAACGAAGATGATAAAATAGACAAAGCTGCCGTAAGCATAGATGCTCGGAACATACCTAAAGACCTAGCTTTGTTTCCCTCCTTTTGGAATAAATTCAACAAATCTAATGTATCTCCATTGATTATCTTTTTGGATTCGACCAGCGAGACGTTAGTGAAAAGATTTAGCGAAACAAGGCGCAAACATCCTCTTTCGAACAAAGAGAGAGACCTAAAAGAGGCCCTTGATTTAGAAAGTTCTCTGCTTGATCCCATATCTGAGTTGGCCGCTCTAACAATAGACACAACGAACCTCACTGTCCACGACCTGAGAAACTCAATCAAAACAAGAGTCGGCGGCGGCAATCATTCTTTTGCTCTGTCTTTCCAGTCTTTCGCATATAAGAGAGGAGTCCCGCTAGACGCGGATCTAGTTTTTGACGTCCGTTGCTTACCAAACCCTCATTGGGAAGCCCATCTTCGTGAGCTTTCAGGCCTTGATCGCGAGGTTGAGGTCTATCTAAAGAGGCAGCCAATTTTTAACGAGATGTGTAAAGATATTTCAAAATATCTTGATCGTTGGATACCCAGATTCTTGGATGTAAGCAGAAGCTACCTAACTGTGGCGATCGGTTGCACCGGTGGTCAACACCGTTCAGTTCTTGTTTCAAGAGTGCTGTACGAGAATTACCAAAAGAGGTATGACAACGTTCAGCTCAGGCATCGAGAGCTTTTCACAAATGACTGAACTTTTCATTCGATTCCCTTTCGAGGACCACTAGGCGACCTAAGCCTGAATATGACGAACTTGGCCTGCAGGGAGAGCTTTTTTTAATGGATCAAAGAGAAGAAGAATATGGGAAGCCAAGCAAATCGCAAAAGAAAAGAGAAATGTCTGAGTTGTTATCCATTGTGAAAGAACTAGAAAGCCTATCTTCGAAAGAACTAGACGCATCTGTGGACCAAGGATTAAAACAAAAGATTTTAGAACTTAAAAAAATTAATAAGGGAAGTGCAAAAAAAAGACAACGACAACACATAGTAAAATTTCTATCGAAACAAGATAAATCATTTGCTAGGGCAGATCTCGATAACTTAAAAACTTCAAAGGTAACGAAAAACCAAAAATTTCGTGAACTTGAGATGTTGCGTGAGAAATTATTGATTAATCAGGAAGAAGCATTCGAATCTCTAAAGGTAAATTTTCCAAGCATCGATCTGAAAGAAATAAGGGTCCTGATCAATCTAGCTCAGCAAGAGAATAAAGCTGGAAATCGAGCAAACTACAGACGATTATTCAAAGTTCTAAGAAAAGCAGAAGAATCTGGCTCATAAGCTCGACTAGATTGTTTAAAACTAGAGCACACTTATTTTCTTCCATCACGAACATCATCATTAAAAATAGATATGAATTCGAAATCCGGATTCGCAAGGCGCCCTGAGATTTTGTACTTCGCGCTACTTAATTGATCAAACCGATCTTCCAAAAGAAATTTCTGAGTTGCGAGCACTCCTGCCATCGAAAGCGGACCACCGATAACTAAGCCAGCCCACGGAAATGTATTTCCGACTGGCAAGGTAACTATTAAATCCGTGTCTACTACCTCTCTCTCCCAATCTATATATCCTCCAAATTTAAACTTTCCACCTGATGCTCGAACAATTAAGGGCTCTTGTATAGTGACTTTACCCCTGTCTAATCTTATCGTTCCCTCAAGGTCGGTGAAATTAAACCCTTGGTCACTTTCGTCTATTTCTTCTCTTCCTAACATTCTTCGAAATAACGATGGAACATGAAATGAACTAAGGAACTTTAAGACAGGTTGATCCTGCTCTTGAACAAACCGTCCACTCCCATCTTGAAATATAACTTGCCCCTCTATGATCTTAGGATTTATATCCGCAGGATTTCCCTTCCATGAAAGCTCCGCACTAGCTGCTAATTCACCCCGTTGAAAGGCAGATGCAAAATTCCAGAGGTCCTCTGTTTCCGTCAAGTTTGAAATCCCAACATCCCCCTTGAAAAATGAGGTTTGTTTTTCCTCCTCGCTATTCCAAGAAACGATTGCATTATCAATAGTCAAAGCTCCAAAAGTCGCGCTAAGCTGACTAAAATTACTTTCGTAGTTACTTGCAGAGTATTCGAAAGAAACATCTTTAAAATCTTTTCCGGAAATACTGATTAGATCGCTGGAGAAGCTGTATTCAGAAATGAGCGACGATTTATCACTCCCATTAAAAATTTCACTGTTTGAGGGAGTCGAATCGAGAATCAACCTGTCTAAATGAATGGTTATTGGTTTAGATATTTTGTCCCATAACTCCAGTTGACCAATCAATCTCTCGTTTTTAAAGAAGCTGGTCCAAGAATCAAAATTACGAGCGACATCAATTTGGGTGTCTTTAAAAGAGATTCCTCCTGCAACCATATTCTCTACCTTGATACTCGCCCTACCGAATCTAACGTTGAAGTCAGAAAAATCGTTCGGGGTTTCGTTTTTTGGAAGATCAGATAAAGTCGATATCCAGCTATCGATATCGAGATTCGGTAACGTGCCTTTAATTTCTAGTGGTCGGTGAGCATTAAGAGTTTGATATTGATCGCCAAATACTACCTGCCCTCCAAAGATGCGTCCTTCTCTGGACTTCAACTTTGCTCCGAAATAATCTCCGAAAATAAGATCGGTAAAAACATCGGCCCCTTTCAGAATTTTTTTATAACTGAAAGTTTTTTTTGTAATTGACTCTCGCTTGTCGAAAGGCTCAGGGAGATACGATTTGAAACCAACTAAATCTGAGAAGAATTCAATTTTTAAGTCCCCATCTTCGTCATCTAAAGGAAAATATAGATTTAAATCGTAATTTAGGTCTCCCGAGGTCTTATACAAAAAAGGCTGGGCAGTCCACTCATAAGCATCATCGCTTCTGAGGGACCCCTCCGCGTTGAGCCAAACGAGTCTTGAACCGCCGAAATTTTCGGTCCGTGCAGTGCCTTGTATTTCGCGATTGAAGAGCTTTGCTTTTAAGTTTTCGGCGTAGAAACCAGATTCATTACTAAAATTTAAAGCCCCGGTAAGATCAGAAAAGTAAAGATCTAAATCTTCTATCGATAAAATATTTTTAGAGAGATCGATCTGCGTCGTCACTTTTGTTTCGCTCAAGTTACCGGCCCTGGGAATTACTAGATCAGTCTTAGAGACAATGTTCCCCTCTCCTTTCCAAGTCGAAGTAAAGTCTCTGGTATATGCATGTAAGGGGGTATCTCTTAATAACTGAATCCCATCATCTAAGGGACCAAAAGACAGAATACTAACCTGAATCTCCTCTATCCGATTCCTCCTGTTCAAAGGCAATGTTAACGAAACCTTTTCCAATTCGGTGTTGTATAGAACCGCTTTCGCGTTGTCCATCGAGACAGAATAACTGTTCGCATTCATAGTTCCGATCGCGTTTTCAACCCTTGGCCAATTCTTCGCGTAATTTAGAGACAACCCATCGAAAGATACAAAAACATCATGCGATTTCCTTATTCCCGGCGAATTCTCTCCAAACGCGCCATGGACAGTTATGCCTATTTGTTTCCCAAGGCCAGACAAGTCGGTCGTCTTGAGCCATTCTCTCAAACTCTTCGTGGATTTTTTAGGAATAAACCTTATGCTTTTCTCAAGATCCCCTTCGGTAACACCAACAACCAACCCCCAATTTTTCAATGAGTCATCACTATTAAAGGTCAGGGAGAACTTACCGCTAGCACTGGTATTACCATCTTTTAAGTTAAGCAGCCCGCTACGTAACTTTACATTTTTACCATCAATTTCGTAGGCAAGCCTTCCTCTACCCCCAGAAAATCTCCAGACATCAGGAAATAACTCAACGAGGGCAACCGAAAAATCCTCATTGTAGAAATCGAGATATCCTAAGGTTCTCTCAAAATTCAGAAATCCGCTGAATCCTCTTATTTCCGGAAAACTCGGAGAGTTCTCTATATTAACTTCTGAAAAATTCGCAACTACTCTCGTTATCGAGGAGTTTTTATCTGATAAAATAATCAATTCACTTATCTGTCCTTCCATTTTAAAACTTTCGAGAGTATCGATCGTTTTTGAGGGAATTGCGGTAAAGTTTTTAACTAAATCCACTCCTAGCAAAAGATCTTCGGCAGAAGTTGATGGTAAAAAAAGAGCAAGCGATTCTCGGTCGTAATTTCTATCAACCAATATTTCCAAATCTGGGATCTCCAAAACTGCTTCGGTACTTTTAATAACTAGATTCTCTATCTTCAACGAACCATTCGTTAAGTTTTTTCCAAGGTATCGGGCTCGAGCTGACACTTCTTCTAATAATAAGGAATCGGCAAAAACAGCTTCATTCATTTTGAAAATCGCCGAAATATCGAACTCATCAGGTCTTATAGACAACCAAAATTGAGAATTAATAGCACCCTCACGGGGAATAAATTGATATTTCTCGATCAGATCCGAAAATGGCGCAAGCTCAAGTCTAGACACGCCAAACTGGGCTGAAACAGAAAAAGATGAGTCACCAGGATTAGCCGCAAGACTGCCTTTCAAATGTGTATTAGTCGAAGAGGCTTTGCCTTTCTCTGTCCATCTTTCAATGGTGATTGGGATTGAGAAAATCGATTTTTGATCACTCTCTTCTAAAATCCAGGGTTTGTCTGTCTGATTTTTTATTTTCCAAGAGTCTGAAGAGCGATTCGCTTCAAAGTTGACATTGCTAATCCTCAGATGGTCAATAGTCGTAAAGATATCAGAGAGGTAATTACTAGGAATTTGAACAAGCTCGTTTGATCCGAAAGAAAAATCGGTATCCGGTGGAATTTCGAAATAAACTGACAATCCCTCTACCTCTGCCACAGAAAACATAGGTGTCCTCTTCAGTAGAGTTTCCAAAAAGTCGATACGCAGATCAAGTTTTTGGACACTTATTAGTGTTCTAGAATTGTATCTTGCCTCTCCATTGTAAATAGTTATTTTCGGATCGTAACCAATCAAACCACCATGCACCTCCTCGATGCTAACGAAATTAAATCCGTTCCCTACCAAGAATTTTTCTAGGGCGTCCCCATTCGAAATCATTCTAGGAAAATAAAGCTTAAAAACCGTGAGATAAAGTACGGGTAGGAGTAAAAAAAACCACCCAAGAAACTTTAGAACATTAACCAGAGTTCTCTTCTTCAGGAGCGGAATCATCTGCGACCGATTCGGTTAGGCGTTGAGGCAACTATTTCGTAGTAATGCTTTTTGTAGCTTGCTTTCTCTTTTATTTCTATTGTGATCTCTAGGGACAAAAAAAAGTCTATAGTAATTTGATTCAGTTCTTTGCTCATTATTCGATACAATAAAGAGGAAACGAAAACGACACAGACTTTCCTCTTAAAGAAGTCTTGATTTCCCACTATCTCCCCAAAAATCTCATAACAAACAGCCTTCGGTGTTTTCGTTTTTCCAGTGCCGCCGCAAATTTGGCAAGGCTCGTGAAAATTTGAACTGATAGCCCGGGAGGTGTGCCGACGGGAAAGGGCTAATAGACCGAGGTCAGAAAGTTCAGAGATTCTTCCTATTTTTTTATCTTTACTCTTTTCTCTTTCAAAAACATCTCTGATTACCTTTTGGTGTTTTAAATCCCGCATATTCAAAAGATCAATTACAATCAAACCTCCAATATTTTTAATGCAAAGCTGCTTTATGATTTCCTCAGAAGCTTCAAGGTTTACGGCAAAAGCAAATAATTCTGGATCGCCGGTTATGTTGGAAGACCCCGAGTTTACATCGATTGTGGTCATGGCTTCAGTCTTTTCGATAACTATTTCTGCACCGCTTCTTAATTTTATTCTTGAATCAAACGCTAAACTCAGGATCTCATTGATCTTAGGCCTGAATTCAGAAGAATTTCCAGATGAGACTTTCAAGCTCTTGCTTTGATGGGGCAATCGTTCTTCCAAGAATCTTTTTAACGAGGAAAAAGTAGCTGCGTTATTTACCAGAATTTTACTATCCCCAGCTTTCAAAAAATCTCTTAGAATTCTGAGGGGCAGTGACAAATTTTTTTTCAACAACCCAGGAACGTTTAATGCCCTCCGCTTCGAGACTACTTTTTGCCATGTTTCCAGTAAAATGATCGCTTCCTTAACTACCAAGTCTGTAAGAGCTGCGTCGTATGCAGATCGCAGAATAAAACCGGCATCTGGGAACTCACAATTTCTAATTTTTTCTCGCGCATGAAGCCACGGATCCTGGTTTCTCGAGCATGAATCAAGGGCTTCAATAAACGCTACGGGACGAAAAACCAAATACCTTCCCACTAAGTTTATTTCGTGAGTTACTCTTAGTGCTTTAGGCTCGGACACATCGCTAATGATCTGCACTGGCATTCGATCGCCAACTCGGATTGTCCTATTTTGAAAATTAGACTTTCCCTTATCGTTTAAGAAAACTTGAGGCTTCTTTGAAAGCTCTAAAAAAGCTTTTCGGTGCGCACCAATATCTAAGAACGCAGCCCCTAAGCTGGGAGAGATTGAATCCACCCGTCCTTCATAAATATTTCCTGAAACATTCGCATCGTCCGCCCACTCAACAAAAACGTTTTTAAGCGCGCCAAATTCAAAAACATATGCTCTGGTTTCCCAAGGGAATACATTAAATATAATCTCTTGCATAATGTGCTCATTAACTTGTCGGGTAATTGTTCTTAAATATCTCCACCCCAAATTCAGCCAACATGTCGGCAGTTTCCTTCAATGGAAGTCCCACAACATTAGTGTAGCTGCCGACAATTTTTTCAACTAAAACAGATCCAGCTCCCTGAATTGAATAGGAGCCCGCTTTGTCTCTGGATTCGTCTAAAGACCAATACCAGTTGATCATTTCATCAGTCAATTCTCGAAAATAGACATCCGTTTGAATGGAAAAAGTTTTTCGATTTTGATTGAAAAATCCACTGACTCCAGTATGCACTTTATGAACTTTGCCCGACAACTCTCTTAACATCAAAAGACCATCTTTCTTTGACGTGGGCTTACCCAATACTTTCTCGTTCAAATTAACCACCGTGTCGGCACCTATAATTAACCAATCGTCATCAGCGCGGACAGAACTTGCTTTTTCTGCAGATAGCCGCTCAACTAAACGCTTGGCATTTTCGCCAACGTTCTTCGATTCATTGACGAGAGGAGGAAGAACTTTCATTGGTAAACGCAGCTTTTCTAGTAAAGCCTTTCGACGGGGCGAGGTACTCGCCAAAACGATACCTCTTGGTTTCACGTTAGTTTTAAGCTTCTTCTGATTGTTCGCAATAAAAGAAACACGAAGGGCCAAACTAAAGCACTCGAAATGACTGGCATCAGCTGCCATAGAGACGGAATAGAACCATCAAATAAATATACATAAAAAAAAGATAGTCCTAAGTGTAGGATTATTAATCCGGACACAAGCATTGCTTGCTGCCACACCGAGAACATGCGTAACCTCTGATAAAATTGCAAAACGACATATGAAATAATCACAAAGGAACATCCAAACTGGCCAAGAAAATTACCTACTAAAATATCCGTCATGAGTCCAGAGATCCAAGCGAGAACCACCCCCGCCCTATGAGGAAGAGCGATAACCCAATAAATAAGGGTCATCAGAATAAGCTCCGGCCGAAGAAAGCCTATTTCCTGGGGAAGCGCCTCAGGAAATGGAATAAGTTCCAAAATCATCGCAAACAAAATAGTGAAAAAAATTGCTACATTAGTTGCAACGTTCATCTTAAATCGCCAGAGCCGGGTGGCTTTAATTCAGGCTGTGGTTTTTCAGAAAAAACCAAAAGAAAATGTTGAGACCGATCTAAACGTGAATTTGGAGTTGCGGTCACATCTAAAAAAGGCCTTCCTTCAACATAATCAACAGCCTCGACTGAGCCAACGGGGTATCCCGCTGGGAATCTACCTCCCAAACCCGAGGATACAAGCAAATCGCCGACCCTAATGTCAGCTGTAGGATTGACATGCAAAAGTTGTAATTTTTCCGACACCCCGGACCCTTTAAGCATTATCCTTAAATTATTTCGTAACACCGCTACCGGAACAAAGCTGTTAAAATCGGTGATCAGCATGATTCTACTGTATTGTTTGCTCACCTCTATCACTTGCCCAACTAACCCACCTGAATCAATTACGGTCTGTTTTTTAAACACCCCATCTGCTTCTCCTTTATCAATTAAGATATTTTGGCTTGCCGGGTCGGGGTCAATCCCAATAACTTCTGATACAAGCACACTGTCTTGCGATTTAGCGGCAGAGCCCAACAATTCTCTCAAACGGTTGTTTTCCTCGATCAGGCTAGCCATTTTTTCTAAATCAGTGTCTATGAAAAGTAGGCGAGATTCTAAATCTAAAATACGTTTACTGAGATATTTATGAGTAGAAAAAAAAGTACTAACGCGCTGAAAAGCCATATTTGGAAGATTTGCGGAATAATGAATGAAGTAGAGACCCGAAGATACATACGACTTAGGTTTTTCTACAAGATTAGAAAAGCGATCCACCACTAGCAATACTAAAGAGAGCAGAACCAAAACGACGGTCTTACTTAATAAAGACCTTTCTTCATGAAAAAGAGCTTTAATACTTTTTTCCTACTGTCCTTGCTAACAGATAATTGAAAATCATTCTATTCCTGATAAAACCTAAACCACACCTTGAGCTATTGAATTTGCAAGATCTCTGCCTCGCCCATATCGTCAATGAGCTCAAGTGCCCTACCTCCTCCTCTCGCAACACAAGTTAAGGGTTCTTCCGCCAGAATTACAGGCAACCCTGTCTCGTGGGACAAGAGCCTATCTAGCTCCCTCAATAGCGCTCCCCCGCCAGTCAAAACAAGACCTGTTTCCGCTATGTCAGATGCTAATTCAGGAGGGGTTTGCTCCAAGGCTCCTTTTACAGCCTGCACTATAAGAGAGAGAGGCTCCTGGAGCGCTTCAAGAATTTCATTGCTATTCAAAGTAAAGCTCCTAGGCACACCTTCCGCTAGATTTCTTCCTCTCACATCAATTTCTCTGACTTCAGTACAAGGAAATGCCATTCCAATTTCTTTTTTAATTCTCTCTGCAGTTGCGTCCCCAATTAGACTCCCCTGCGTTCGACGAACGTAGGTTGTGATCGCTTCGTCAAACCGATCACCACCGACCCTCACAGATTGAGCATAAACAACACCATTTAAAGAAATGACCGCAATCTCGGTAGTTCCACCTCCTATGTCCACTACCATTGTGCCAACCGCTTCTTGAATTGGCAGCCCTGCTCCGAGGGCTGCCGCCATCGGCTCCTCGATTAACCTCACATCCCTAGCGCCCGCGCTAACCACAGACTCTCTGATGGCTCGGCGTTCGACCTCTGTTGATTGACAAGGGACGCAAACTAAAACTCTTGGACTGGGTCGGATAAAGCTATTCTCATGAACTTTCTTTATAAAATGTTGCAACATTCGTTCGGTTACTTGGAAATCTGCGATAACACCGTCTTTAAGCGGTCTTATCGCAGTTATATTTCCAGGAGTCCGGCCGAGCATTAATTTCGCGTCGATCCCCACAGCAGCGACGTTTTTTTGATTGTTGTTATTTCTTATGGCAACTACGGAGGGTTCATTTAAGACTATTCCTTGCTCTCTGACGTAAATTAAAGTGTTTGCAGTCCCAAGGTCGATGGACAAGTCGTTCGAAAACATTCCCCTTAACCGCTTAAACATTCTGAGCCTCTCTTTGTTGATTTAAAAATAGTTTTTTGCCCCCTTTAAACAACTTTTTTGAGGCTCGAACCGCGCAAATTCCGTTACCTTATTAACATTATAAAGTTATTTCCTGATTAAAACATAAGATTTTAAACTGAACTGAAATTTGCATGTTGATTATATTTTTTTGTGTCAAACTGCTCCTTGGAGCTAAATTTGCCTAAATCATAAAACGCCATTAGCATTCACAGTGTTACTTGATTTCTTGGATAATGAAATATTGAATGTAGACAAAGAAACCGTTAGAGAAATCGCTGAGCTTGCGAACTTTCAAATCGAAAAGAAAGATGAGAAAGATCTTATAATTGGTATGCAGAAAATTCTGGAAATGGCATCTTCACTTGACGGCGCTGAAACAAAGGGCGTTTTTCCGATGGCTAACCCCCATGATGCGCGGCAAACACTTCGAGACGACGTGTGTCGAGATGTGGAAAAGAGGGAACTTTTTTTAGCTCTTTCGCCTCGCGCGGAAGATGGATTTTTTCTAGTCCCAAAAGTTGTGGAGTGAAGGTGCCTGACCAGACTCTAGCAGAACAGATAAAGGGCATTAGAGAAAAAAAGTACTCTTCCTTTGAATTAACCCAATCCTTACTCGATAAGATAGAAGATAAGAGCGCCCTAAACTGCTTCATATCGATTAATGAGAATATAATCGAAAAGGCCAAAGCTGCTGACAAGGAGATCCAAAAAGGAAGCGACAAGCCGCTCTTAGGAATCCCAATCGCCCACAAAGATATATTTTGCGAATATAAGACAAAGACAACAGCTGGCTCACGGATGTTAGAAAACTTTGTTGCACCGTATGATGCAACTGTGGTTTCTAATCTGAAGAGAGCGGGAGCAATCTCTCTTGGTAAAACTAATATGGACGAGTTTGCAATGGGATCGTCAAACGAAACCAGTTTCTTTGGACCAGTCAGGAACCCTTGGGACGAAACGAGAGTCCCTGGAGGGTCATCAGGAGGCTCTGCAGCCGCGGTATCTGCACGATTATGCTGCGCAGCTACTGGCACTGATACAGGCGGAAGCATAAGACAGCCAGCTTCCTTTTGCGGCATTACTGGACTTAAGCCTACCTACGGCAGGATATCTCGTTGGGGAATGATTGCATACGCATCCAGTCTAGATCAGGCTGGGCCCATGGCCCTTTCAGCTGAGGATTGTGCAATTATGCTTAAAGAAATGGCCGGACACGATAAGAAAGATTCTACTTCGGCAAAAATAGCGGTTGATGATTACCGTGCCTCCCTATCGCGCCCACTCGGCAATTTGAAAATAGGCATTTTCGAACCACTTATGAAGGAACTCGATTCTCCGATCGGTTTGGTAATGGAAAAAACAATCAAGGAATTAGAAAACATTGGCATAACTTTTACTGAAATTGATCTTCCAAATTTTTCCTTCGCGATTCCAGCTTACTACGTGATTGCTCCGGCAGAGTGCTCAGCCAATCTAAGCAGATATGATGGAGTAAGATTTGGCTATAGATGCGAAGAGCCCTCTAGCCTAAGAGAGCTATATCAAAGATCAAGAACTGAAGGACTTGGCAAAGAGGTGAAAAATAGAATTATGGCTGGTACGTTCGCCCTTACAGCTGGATATTATGATGCATTTTATAGAAAGGCTCAGCAAGTTCGAAGGCTCATCAAAAACGATTTCGTAACGGCTTTTAAAAAAGTAGACCTAATCATTGCGCCAGCAACTCCCTCAACCGCCTTTAGTCTGGGAGAGAAAGCAGACGATCCAAAAGAAATGTATTTGCAGGACGTATATACGACTTCCGCAAATTTAGCGGGATTACCCGCTTTATCCATGCCAGCTGGTTTTGTTAAAAGCTTGCCTGTAGGAGTACAACTTATAGGAAACTACTTTGACGAGGCACGAATCCTTTCTGTTGCACATCAATTTCAATCGATTACAGATTGGCACTTAACTGTCCCAGATGGTCTAACATGATCAATGCTAGCTGGGAGACGATTATAGGGTTGGAGATTCACGTTCAACTTTCGACAAAATCTAAAATCTTCTCAGATGCGAGTACGGTTTTCGGTAGTGGACCAAACGAACAAGCTAATGAAGTCGATTTGGGATTACCTGGCACTTTACCCGTCGTGAATGCAGGAGTTTTTCCCAAGGCGATTGCCTTCGGCCTCAGTATAGGAGCAGAGATAGCAAAAACTTCCTATTTCGATAGAAAAAACTATTTCTACCCCGACTTGCCAAAAGGTTATCAAATAACCCAAATGGATGCGCCCATTGTTAGGAACGGTTGTCTCAACATCGAACTTAATAACGGAACAACCAGAAGTATTAGAATAAACCGGGCGCATTTAGAAGAAGATGCTGGAAAATCCTTGCACGATAGTTTTCCCAATATGACCGGTGTTGACTTGAATAGAGCCGGAATTCCATTACTAGAAATCGTTTCTGAGCCTGATATGCGAACGGCAGAGGAAGCAGAAAAGTATGCCAAATCAATCCACCAACTTGTGACCTACCTTTCAATATCAGATGGCAATATGGCGGAAGGCTCCTTTAGGTGTGATGCCAATGTCTCTGTTCGAAGGAAAGGCGAAAAAGAATTAGGGACTAGAACAGAAACAAAGAATATTAACTCCTTCCGGTTTCTTAAAAATGCCATTAACTTCGAAATTAAAAGGCAAATAAATCTCATCCAATCTGGAAAGACGGTTAAGCAAGAAACCAGGCTTTACGACTCAATAAAAGATGAAACTAGGCCAATGCGAAGCAAAGAAACTTCGACGGATTATCGATATTTTCCGGAACCGGACCTACTTCCAATATCGCTTGATCAAAATTATATCGATCAAATAAAGAGAACACTTCCCGAATTACCCTCAGAAAAGAAGAATAGATATATCAATGAGCATGGATTAGAAGATAGCGATGCAAAATTTTTGAGCAATGACTTAGAGTTAGCACTGTTTTACGAAAGATGCTACGAACTGGCTAAGGACTCAAAGCAAATTGTGAATTGGCTAAAAGGAGAAATGTTGAGCCGACTCGGAGACGACGAGATCACGATAAAAGACTCTCCTATATCCCCAATTCAGCTATGCGACCTGATCAAACGAACGTCAGACGGAACTATCTCAGTCACAATAGCTAAGAAAATTTTTGGTAAGCTTTGGGAAGGCCAATCAGGCTCCGTTGACAATGTGATAAACGAAGATGACCTAGCTCAGCTATCAGATGGTAGCCAGTTAGAGACCTTAGTTGATGAAGCCATCAAAAATAATCCTAAACAAATCGAGCAATTCCGGAAAGGGAAAACTAAAGTTTTGGGATATTTTGTTGGCTTAATAATGAAAGAGACATTAGGAAAAGCTAACCCAAAACAACTGAATGACTTAATTATAAAAAAAATCAATTCCCTGAAGTAAATCTGTCAATAAAGGCTAAAACTCTTTTCGCGTTTATACCGAGATCGCTCTGACCAAGTCGAGATTTCGATCGTACATCAATTCTGACTCCCGTTGAGGTCTCCTGAACGCGAACTACCATGTCGTCTTTAAAACCAAACCAAAAGCTAGTGTCCACTGCTTCCAAAAGGCCGCTCTCAGGATCAACGTTTATTATCTCAAGATCCATGGACTGCAAGACTTCTCTCGATTTCTCAACGGCCTCGGATATTTTGAGACTTGAGTTTATCGGCCTTAATTCAGGGTAAGCAGCGAGAGTTGTTGCCGCAAGTCGCTCCGCGGGCCAAGCTTCATCGCCATATTCGGCCCCGTTTATGGTTCCAGTTCTAAATAACTTAGCTTCTACAAATAGAGGAGGATTTTTTGTATCTGTTGAGATGTCATGTATCGGTGGAACAGAAACCGCTGCAAGTATTTGTGGAGCAATTATGATGAGCGGTAAAAGACTGACAAGGAGTGATAAAAAGCATAAGTTTCTATCTGACTTCATGCCACCTCTTATGCTCTTGAAAACAAAGAAAACAGAAAGAATAGAGAGTATCAAGCCACCAAACACCGATATCAGTAATGCTATCAATGAGGATTGCAATCCTACCCCAAGGAACTTATAACCAAAAGGTCCACTCACAAATAACAAAATTGTGATGGATGAACCGAAGACTAGAGCCTTCGTCGAAAAATTCGCCGCTACCATCTTAAATACCTTCCTAGATAATTAAAAAACCTTATAAACTTGAACACTTAAATAGAACCAAAATGTTTTTTATTCGCACCGTTGGAGCTTGCCTGCTTTTCGTTTTTTATAACAAAAGTGAGCACTAACTCACATGCTGATTGTCTTAGGTGGTCTTAATAAGCTAATCTTGCCAAAAAATTAGTTGCTCGATTTGACCTAAACGACTTTGACGTGCCACGGTTCGTATCTTACACCCAGCATATTGTTCCTAGGATAGCGAATACTCACGTATCCTAGATCAACGAGCTTCTTAAACTCATCTGTTGAAGAGAATGCTTCTGTAAAATTCTTACTACCATATCCAACTTTCCCCACATCGAAGTCTCCAATCCCATGGTACGAATGACCTGGAGGCGCCAAACTTCTTGATGCTTTCGAGAGATTCCCTTCAGATTGAATTGTCTTTGCAATAAAAAGATGAGTCTGCTTGACTATGCTTCTTATTCCAGAAGTCAGAGTTATCGAACCCCCGATGTCGTTTTTAAGCTTTTGATAGAGTTTTTCGGATCTCCCTCGGAATAAAAAATGCCCAGTTTGCGCGATCTTTTTCGTTTCGCTCTTTTTTATTGTCGAGGTGAGTTTTTCGGTGACTTTATCACCCAAGAATCCGTACTTCTTAGCGTTTGCTGAGAACAATCCTTCAATAAAATCAGTCTCTAAGCTAGTGAAAGTGCCAACCGAGCTGTACCTTCGACCGATTTTAAGCATCTCGTCAAAACCCAAGACATTGAAATTCCCGTGTCCGATCAGGGTTTGCACCCGTCCTATTCTTTTATAAGTAGAAAATAAAACAGAGTGCTTATCTTCCGAAAGATAGAGATCACGTTCATGGGAGCTCTCGTAGTTTCTCATCTTTGCAATATAAGAGTGGAGGCTTGGCCCGACAGAATCAGCCAGTATTATTTCCCTCTCTGATTCTTTTACGGCGCCGATAGACGTAAAGGCCTCAAGGAATTCAGGAGCACTAGGCGCTTTTGATTTCATTACCTTTATTGATTCGCTAATCTCCCGCAGACTCGCGTTCATATCTTCGAAATCTACGGTCCCGTCCACCGCGTTACCTCGATAAATAGTCTTACCCAATAAAGCTGCGCCGGTACCTACCGAAAAAAAAGTTAAAAAAGCTCGTCGTTCCAAAGGCAAATTCCCCCAACCGAGATTTAAATAGTAACGATTCAATGAAAAATGTACAACATAGCTTAGGACGCGTCGCCAACCACTTAAGCCTCTAGCACCCACCCCCATCAATGATAATAGTTTGACCTGAGACAAATCTACCTGCATCAGAGGCCAAAAACACTGCTGCTCCTCCTATTTCATCAGGTTCTCCGATTCGCTTTAAATGGGAATTATTCGTTGAGTTTTTCAGTGTTTCTGGGTTCTCCCAAAGGGCTTTTGCAAAATCAGTTCTTATTAAACCCGGCGCTATTGCGTTTGCTCTGATGTTGTATAGGCCAAACTCGGCTGAAATATTTCGAATAATCGCTATGTCGGCTGCTTTTGAAACACCATAAGTACCAAGAGTAGAGCTTCCTCGAAGCCCCCCCACACTCGAGATGATAAGGATTACCCCATCCCTCTGCTCTATCATGTCGGGAATTACTAATTGACTTAACCAATGATTTGATTTGACATTGGAATCTAAGACTTTTTCATAAGCCATATCTGAGATTTCTAGCATTGAACCATAAAAAGGGTTCACGGCTGCGTTAGACACAAGAATGTCGATTTTACCCAGTCTTTTTTTTGTGCCATTGACTAAATTTTCTAAATCACTCTTCTTGCCCACATGACATGCTATTCCTAACGCCGAACCACTTCCTTTAGGCAAAGATTGATTTATTTCACTAGCTACTGCATCGCAACTTTCCTGGCGTCTGCTCGAAACAACCACCTTTGCACCATGAAGAGCCAGTTGGCTTGCTATTGACTTGCCAATACCTTTTGACGATCCGGTCACCACAGCCACTCTCCCGGAAAGATCAAACAAATTTTTCATATGCTTCACCTTATTACCTAAAGAAAATCAACTAAAATTAAGCTTAAGAAAACCTTAATCAACAGGAACCTCTTGACCTCTAACTACGACCAATTTGGGCTCCTTCAATACATTAAGATCAGCCAGAGGATTCCTGTCGTAAATTATAAAATCAGCGGAGAGTCCTCTTTGGATGGATCCTGCGACCTCTGATAAACCGATTGCTCTCGCCGCGTCAAAAGTAGCTGCTCTCAAGCTCTCAAAATTTGTTAAGCCAGCGATTTCTGAAAAAACTGGTAAGGCAGCAGGTAAATCCGTATGGAAAATATTCGGGATACCAGCGTCAGTAGACGCGATAAACCTTACTCCAACTTCTTTCATTTTCTCAAAGTTATTGCGTAATACTTCAAAACGGTCGGATTCTAAAAATCTTGCCCAACCAGAATTTACCGTAGGAGACACCCAAATCCCTTGTTTTGCAATCAAAATTGCAGTTTCCATGTCAAAGCTCCTACCCCAACCACTATCGCCCACCCAAGAACAATGCTCAATTGTACTCACACCCGCTTTGGTCGCTTTGAGTATTCCATCTGAACCGTGACAATGAGCTGCAACAGGATAATTGAGCCGCTTTGCTTCTCCAACAATTTTTATTAAGAAGTCTAGGTCAAACTGGCTATCACTCGGCCTCGACTTTGGTGTCATAGACCCTCCCGTTACCATTACCTTTATGAGATCTACCGAAGCCAATGCTTGACGATTTATTACCTCTATCGCTTCTTCTATGGAGTTAGCCTCTCCGCCCCAAAAGTGGCAATGGCCACCAGGAGATGTAATAGGTTGCCCTGCGCAAATCAAACGCGGGCCAGTTAATTTTTTTTTTTTATCAGATCTCGGATCAGCAATTCCTGATGTCTCCCGCCGCCTAAATCCCGTGCGGTGGTGATTCCAGCTTTTACCATACTTTCAGCTCGTGAAATCATGGATGCTCTTAATTTCTCTTTATTAGACTCTTGTTTCATTGGATCTTTTTCGGAGGGATCCAAACAAAGATGAATATGAGAGTCAATTAAACCCGGAATCGCGAAACAGCCTGAAAAATCTTTGCTCTCTCTCTGTTTACTCCCACCTTGTTCGAATCTGTCTCCTTGAACATAAATATCTCCAAAAAAAATATTTTCCTCAGCTCCGCTCCAAACATTTAGATTTTTATAAAGCAATTAAATTAGACTCCCAGGGCTCGTGTTTTAACTCCCAAAATAACAGAAGTTTCGGCGCTCAAAGCGAGCTAGCTACGTTGAATTATTTATTGTAAGCATTAATTTCTTTTAGCCCAATCAGAATTAAATCGGACACAACCTCGTCGAAGATTCTCTCTCGACTAAATAAATTAGCAAACCCCCCCGTACCTATAACTAAGGGGGGTTCATCATTAAATTGCTCTTGGGTAATTCGGTTAACAAACTCTTTAATCATTCCTACATTTGACCAATACAAACCCGATTGAATGCTCTCTACCGTGCTTTTCCCAATCACATTTTTTACCGCCTTGATTTCTACCGAAGGAAGCTGAGCAGTCCTATTTTCTAGGGCCTCCATCGCTAAGCGAACGCCAGGGAGAATGCTCCCTCCTAGAAACTCCTTTCTTTTATTGATTGCACAAATCGTAGTAGCAGTTCCAAAGTCTGCCACTATTAAATTGGTCCTTGGGAATTTTGATATGGCTCCGACAGCATCTGCGATCCGATCAGCACCCACCTCCTTTGGATCTTTGTAGAGTATTTTTAAACCGGTTTTCACGCCCGGCCTCAATATCAGAGGGTCAACGTCAAAATACTTTTGACTGCAAGCCCGAACCGAATATAGAAGTTCAGGAACTACGCAGCAAACCACGACTTCGTCAATTTCATCAGGCTCGACTTGATTTTCTCTCAATACAGATCGGAAGAAAACGCCTAACTCGTCTGATGAAGCTTGAATTTGAGATGTTTTTCGAAATTGAATCTTTAAGTCTTCTGATACGAAGAGGCCACCAAAAATCTGGCTGTTACCAATGTCGAGACACAACAACATATTTACCTCAAGAGCACGTTATCTATCAGGCGAACTTTCTTATCATTTGAGCCAAGTGTAACTGCTCCAAAACGTCTACCTTTTCTGCTAACGACATAATCAACCCCAAAACCACACAACTCAAGTTCATCAGATATTTCTCTATCGCTTCCTTTCTTCGACAAAAGCTCGAAGAACTTCGGCGCTTTCCGTCTTTGACTCTGGGACAGATTTTTGTTTCTGGAACTCATCGCTAGACCATCAGATTCTCTAACGGTTGGACAACCAACAACCTCGATTTCCATATGAAAAGCATTGACCATACCTCTTACGAGTTCAAGTTGCTGATAATCTTTCTCTCCTAAAAAAACTTTTTCTGGTCTTATCATCAAAAATAATTTCATTAGTATAGTTAAAACCCCGGTGAAATGACCATGTCTGGTTTTTCCGCAAAGCTCTTTACTGAAGACACTCTCAGCTATTTGATATCTGTATTCATCAGGGTATAAATGATGATACTCTGGGAAGAAAACGCCATTTACGCCATTAGCACGCATAATCTGTTTATCATTTTCAATAGCGCTCGGATATCTGTTCAAATCTTGGGGGTCATCAAATTGAGTAGGATTGACATAAATGCTCGCTATGCAGATATCTGAGTCTTTGTTTGCTTTTCGAAAAAGAGAAACATGGCCAGAATGGAGAGCACCCATAGTGGGAACAAAACCTATATTGCCTTTTGACATCTCAAGAAACTTTTTTAGTTCTTCAGGAGTTTTCAAAATTTCCATCAGTAACATTCACTTGAAGAGGGGAAGTCGGAGGCTTGAACATCAGTGTGATATTTATCAACCGCTGAAGAAATGGTCTTATGTAGATTAGCGTATTTCCTAAGAAACTTCGGAGAGAAATTTTCATCAAGGCCTAGTAGATCCTGAAGCACCAGAACCTGACCATCCGTCTCTGGTCCAGCTCCTATACCAATAGTAGGTATCTCAAGGTTGTGAGTCACACATTTGCCCAACTCTCTGGGTATGCATTCTAAAACTAGGGAGAAACAGCCAACCCTCTGAAGCTCTCTGGCCTCAGATAAGATCTGGTCAGCTCCGGCTTTCTCTTTACCTTGGACTTTCTTCCCTCCTAAGTTATGAATTGCCTGAGGTTGCAACCCCAAATGCCCCATAACCGGTACGCCCGATGCCACAATATGCTCGATGATTTCTAGCTGATGACAGGCTCCCTCTATTTTCAGAGCATTTGCCCCCGCTCTCATTAATTTCTCCACGGTTTTCATTGCATGTGTGATTCCGCGGGAGCAAGATAGAAAAGGCATATCAGCTACTATGAATTTTTTTTTGGCGGATCTAGCGACAGCAGCAGTATGAAGAGCCATCATTTCATCTGTAGCGTAAATAGTAGAATCAAACCCATGAACAATTTGCGCTAAAGAGTCGCCAACCAGCAAACAATCAACGTCCGTTTGGTCTAGTATCTTAGCCGACCAAGCGTCATAGCAGGTGACCATTGAAATCGGAACACCGTCTTTCTTTCTAAGCTCAAAAAGGGCTAGGTTATTCATAACTCTCCAACAAGTCTTAGATTAACAACAAAGAAAGGGACCTTCCCCAAAAAAGGGTTCAAATGCCTGCGCGGTACCTGTCCTTTGCTGGATCAAGTCCAAAATTACAATAAATTGTTACCGTCAAAATGACTTAATTAACGTCGAGCGAGAATATAGTTAAAAAAAAAGAAAGTGTCCAGAAAACAGCTCGGCTGTGAGCAAGGATCGGAGCGCAAACAATTTTTTACCAGGCTTTGCGCATCTGATAAACTCTGAGGAGAGGGGCCTGTAGCTCAGTTGGTTAGAGCAGTGGACTCATAATCCATTGGTCGGAGGTTCGAGTCCTCCCGGGCCCACCATTTTTGCTTGCCTTTTTTAAAACTAGACGGTTTTCTCCTTTAATGAGAGAGACCTCTATTTTCAAAGAAACAAATTCTGTTCTATTTCATGGGGCGAATGAAGGTTTAGCCCAACTTTTTACTGTTTCATTAATTCAGCGGGGGTGAGCTGATCGAAAAATTGATCCCTTAACAAAAAAAGTTTCTCTTCGAAAAACTAATCAAGAAAAGTCTTTAAATGATCCGATCTAGCTGGATGTCGCAATTTTCTGAGAGCTTTAGCCTCAATTTGACGAATTCGCTCCCTAGTAACATCAAACTGTTTCCCAACTTCTTCTAGGGTGTTATCTGTGTTCATATCAATCCCAAACCGCATCCTTAAGACTTTTGCTTCCCTCGCCGTCAGTCCTGATAAGACACCTCTAGTCGCTTCCTGCAGACCTTCATCAGTGGCCGTTTCTACTGGAGCGCCAACTGATGTTCCTTCTCCCAGACTGGAGTCAGAATCCAGAAAGTCGCCCAGGTTGGAATCTTCGTCATCGCCTATCGGAGTTTCCATCGAGATGGGCTCTTTCGCTATTTTCAGAACCCGTCGAACCTTTTCCTCTGGCATCTCCATTTTCTCTCCCAACTCTTCCGGGGTTGGTTCCCTACCCATTTCTTGGAGCATTTGACGGCTGATCCTGGAAAGTTTGTTAATAGTCTCAATCATATGCACTGGAATACGAATCGTTCTGGCTTGATCAGCTATAGATCGTGTTATTGCTTGCCGAATCCACCAAGTCGCATATGTTGAAAACTTATATCCCCGCCTATATTCAAACTTGTCAACTGCTTTCATAAGCCCGATGTTTCCTTCTTGAATCAGGTCTAAAAATTGCAACCCCCGATTCGTATATTTCTTAGCGATTGAAATGACCAACCTGAGATTAGCCTCAACCATATCTTTTTTTGCCCTTCGAGCCTTTGCTTCGCCTATAGACATCCTACGGTTGATATCTTTTATCTCCGAAACAGATAAGCCTATCTCTTCAGAGGCTTGTCTAATTCTTTTTTGCGCGCGCTGAACTTCGTCCTGATATCTCTTGAGGCCATCAAAACCTTTTTTTAATTCTTTTGCTATCCAATTTGGATCACCTTCATTACCGTTAAAGCTCTCCATGAACACCTTTCTTGGCATCTTAGCCCTTCGAACACATGTGTTCATTATGAGTTTTTCTTGCCGTCTTATCTGACTATGAACCTCCCTAGCCATAGATACAATTATTTCATAATGCTTTGGAACAAATTTAAAAAACTGAAAGGATTCTCCGAGGTCTTGCAACTGAAGTTGGGCCTGGGGCGCGCTGCGGCCATACTTCTTAATAGCTTTCTGAGTTTTTTTGAACCGTTTTTCTAGGAGATCCATTCGGTTCTTCGCTAATAATGGATCTGCTCCCTTTTCTTCCTCTTCTTCCTTATCTTCGACTAGCGCGTTCTCGTCATTTCTTTGCTTATCGCCCGGAATCACTTGAGTTGCGGGGGCAACGTAATCAGCCGGGTCAAGAAACCCTAGGAGAATAGAAGCTAAGTTTTCTTCTTCCAACGCGACCTTGTACTCATTTAAAGAGTATGCCACCGTACCAGGAAACTGCGCCACAGCATGCTGAACATCACGAATACCCTCTTCTATTCTCTTCGCAATAGCTATCTCGCCTTCTCGGGTTAACAGATCAACCGAACCCATCTCCCGCATATACATCCTGACTGGATCTGTGGTTCTTCCCGCTTCGTTTTCTACAGCAACCAGCACTGCGGCCGCTTCTTCGGCTGCCAGCTCGTCAGTTGAATCTGCTTCTGATAGCAATTCATCGTTATCTGGGGCTGCCTCATGAACGGTTATGCCCATATCATTGATCATCCCAATGATATCTTCTATTTGCTCTGGGTCTGTGATCTCATCAGGCAGGTGGTCATTAACCTCACCGTAGGTAAGATAACCCTGCTCACGTCCGCGCCCAATTAGCTCTTTTAATCGCGACTGTTGCTGGGCTAAACCGCTAGACATATCAAATCCTTGAATGTAATGGGAAAAAGGACCGCGAATTATAGCTCCCCGACCACTCGTAATCCACTAATTTCTTTTCGAAAACAAGACCTATTTCTTGATTAATTCCTGAAATTTCGCGATAAAAACGCTCTTTCTTATTGGATGGGCCTTTTATAGGAATTTGAGAGAATGCTTTTTTCGTCCTCTGAAAGATCCTTTAGAGATTTTTTGGCCAAATTGGAAAGCAACTCGGACCTTCGAAAGCTCTCTTTAGTCGTTGTTATTTTTTTAAGAATATCCCCAAGTTCCTTTGAAAGCTCTCCTACACTTAATACTACTTCCCTTGAAACCGAATTCTTTGGAACTTGATTTAATTTCTCGCGGCAATAGATTAATGCGCTCTCTTTATCAACATTCTCAGAATCTCTTGTCCATACCAATAAATCGAGCAAGAGCTGCGTCTCTGGGTCTCCTGAGAGCGAGTCTAAAACGCTTTGTTCAATATTTTCACCAAGCTCTGGATTAGCTATAAGTATCTGTATCGCTTGCTGTAAAAGCGGCTGCACTTTAACGGTAGATACTGAGTAAGCTTGGTCATTTTTATTAAGAACTGAAGTATGACTTTGGGCCGCAGATATAGAAGGAGTGGGTTCGATCCCCAAGCTATTTCGGAACTTATTAGAATCAATACCAGTTTTCTCAGCAAGATTATTTATCAAAATTTCTTTTAAAATTCCTTTGGGAAGAAGATTGAGTAACGGAACTGCTTTTTTTGCAGCAGCAGCCATCCCTTCCGGGGTTTCCGAAGATTCCTTCGTCTCGATCTCATCAAAGAAAAATTCAGTCAGAGTCTTACTATCGTGAATTCTGTTAAGCATTTTTTCCTTGCCTTCTTTTCTAACCAAGGAATCCGGGTCTTCACCCTCTGGAAGAAACATGAATTTTGCGGTTAACCCATCCTCAATAACAGGCAAGGTTGCCAGGAGTGCCTTGCTAGCAGCACTCCTACCCGCTAGATCTCCATCAAAACAGAACACTATGCTTGGGGCGGTCCGAAAAATTGCCTTGATCTGTTGAGAGTTTATCGCTGTTCCCAGAGCAGCGACACTGAAATCTATCTTGTTTTGGGAGAGGGCGACTACGTCCATATAGCCCTCGACCACCATAATGAGATCCGACCTGTGGGAACGCCTCCGCGCCTCGTACAACCCGTAAATTTCGCGGCTTTTCTGGAAGACTATACTCTCCGGAGAGTTTAAATACTTTGGTTTGGCCTCATCATCTAGAACCCTGCCACCGAACCCTACTACTCTTCCTCTTATATCTAATATTGGAAACGTTACCCTATCTCTAAACCTATCATAAAATCCATTCCCATTATCTTTTCGAGCGATCAGGCCCGCTTCTATCCCTTCATCTAGGTCAATGCCTTTTTCCTCTAGGTGCGATACTAAACTGTTCCAACCTGCAGGGGCATATCCTAATCCAAAATCTCTTGCAATTGCTCCAGTAACCCTCCTGCCTTTGAGGTAAGTCACCGCTTTGTGCTTTTTTGGGTGTTGCCTAAGGCTGGTCTTATAAAATAGATTGGCCTCCTCTAAAATTTCGTATAGTCTGTTTTTCTTTTTCTGCTGGGTGGCATCGGCATTTCCTTCTGCTGGAACTTTTAAGCCGACAGATTCAGACAAACTCTTAACCGCGGCCGGAAAATCAAGCCCTTCGAATTCCATCAAAAAATTGATTGCGTTACCACTGCTTTTACATCCAAAGCAATGGTAAAATTGTTTGTCTTGATTCACAGAAAAAGAAGGACTTCGCTCATCATGAAATGGACACAGGGCGGTGAACCTCTGGCCAATCTTTTTTAGTTCAATTCTTTTCCCGACAACATCAACAAGGTCTGTACGAGACAATAACTCATCGATGAATTGAGGTGGGATCATAAGCAAGCCTTTTCAAAAAAGTTATTCACCCTTGAAGTCGATTAGGATCTCACTCTGATTTTATAAGCGCAAGAGCCCCCTCAGGAAAGCTTTTTTTTAACTAAAATCGCTATGTCTTTCATATCTGCCCGCCCCTGGACTGAGGCTTGTATGTCTGCCATAACTTTTCCCATATCTTTCATTGAGAGTTCTTCAAGCTTTTCTAATGAACCCGAAACGATTTTTTCTATTTCAACCTCAGTTAGTGGAGTCGGCATGTATTCAGAAATTACTTCGATTTCAAACTCTTCTTGGTCAGCTAGATCTTTTCGACCTGCTTCTAGGAATTGGGAATATGAATCTCTTCTCTGTTTTGTCATTTTATCTAAGATCTGGAGAGCTCTTACATCACTAATCTCTAGCCTCTCATCGACCTCCACTCTGTTAAATTCAGCCAAAATCAACCTGAGAGCCGCAACACGCTCTTTTTTCCTTTGTTTTAAAGCTAAGTTGGTGTCTTCGCGCAAACGTTTGTATATAGAAGTTAACACCTGAAAGTTAGAAGAGTTTTTCCATTCTTCTAGATTCCCTCTGCACCTTTTTGGCGTATCGCTTTACTGCCGCCGCCGCTCTTCTTTTTCTAACAGAGGTCGGCTTCTCATAAAACTCTCGTTTGCGAACCTCGGCCAAAATACCGGCTTTCTCACACGAACGTTTGAACCTTCGCAAAGCTAGATCAAAGGGTTCATTTTCTTTCACCTTCACGTAAGGCATAAGACTTCTCTTCAGTAGAATAAAGGTCGCGTATGATATCGATATTAGGTTAAATTTGCAAAATTATGGGTTTTGTATTCGAATTTGACCATTGCAATTTATTAGTAAGAAAGTATGAAAATATTGGGAATCGAAACGTCATGTGACGAAACGGGCGTTGCTATATTCTGCGAAACAGAAGGGGTTATAGAAAACAGGGTATACAGTCAGATTGATCTGCATCGAAAATATGGGGGTGTAATACCGGAACTAGCTTCCAGAGACCACATCAGGAAAATCTTGCCGTTAATAAAATCAATATTCGAAGAACGTCATCTCGGGAAAAAGGATATCAATGGAATCGCTTATACAGCTGGGCCAGGACTCGTTGGCCCCCTTTTAGTTGGGGCCTCTCTTGCAAAGTCACTTGCCCTTGCATGGGGTGTGCCCTCGATTGGTGTCCATCATATGGAAGGCCATTTGCTTGCTACCCTGCTGACCGAAGACCCTCCGACCTATCCATTCATAGCACTCTTAGTCTCTGGCGGACACTCGCAACTGATAGCTTGCTATGAGAGCCAAGAATATCAATTGTTAGGCGAGTCTCAGGATGACGCAGCTGGAGAGGCGTTTGATAAAGTTGCAAAAATGCTGGGGCTGGATTATCCGGGCGGGCCAGTCATCGAAAAACTAGCAGCGAAAGGAGACCCAGAACGTTTTTCTTTCCCGAGACCAATGACAAAAAAACCAGGCCTCGACTTCAGTTTCAGCGGCTTAAAAACTGCGGTAGCTAATGAAATAAACGCCCTAGCCCGTATGACCTCAAATGACAAAGCGGATTTAGCAGCGAGTTTCCAAGCAGCTGCTCTTGAAACGATTCGAATCAAATGCGAACGAGCGCTGGATGGCACTGGAATAAAGAGTCTTGTCGTTGCGGGCGGGGTCAGCGCGAATCTCGCGTTACGAGAGAGTTTAAAAAAAATTACTCACGAAAAAAATGTTAAGATTCATTATCCCCCTTTAGACCTGTGCACAGATAACGGAGCTATGATAGCGTTTGCGGGATACAAGCGACTTTGCTCTGGCTATCAAGAAGACCTTACAATTCAGGTCAGAGCTCGGTGGCCGTTAGCGAATTAAGAACTGAAAGATGGACAAGATATTCATTCAAAACCTGCGAATCAGGACCACAATCGGAGTCTTACCTCACGAAAGAAAATATCCACAGCTTATTGTGATCTCCCTGGAGATATTCTTCTCTGGTGAAGCCAAAAACTCGGACCACATATCCGATGCGCTAGATTATGATGCGATATGCAGCGAAACAGTCGAACTAGTCAAAAGGACAAGCTTCAGACTGATTGAGAGGCTAGCAGAGGAGGTTGCACAGTCTATTATAGACAAATTTGGTGCGGAAAAAGTTAATGTTCTTTTGATAAAACCAAACGCGCTAAAGCACACTTCGGAAGTCGGGATTCAGATTAGCAGAGAGAAACACGACCCCAGATAGAGCGAGGGAACGAAGTTGCGAAAATTTTCATTGACGGATAATTTTTTAATCGAAGTTGATAGGGCCATCAACACCCTTTCCGAAAAAGTAAACGAACGTGCTCAAACGCCGGGTGAGGACTTTCGAGATGAAGAGCTCGATCAACAAGCACGCGTAAAGTCTGGAAGACTTCTGAGGGTGAATCATTGCGGCGAAATATGTGCCCAAGCTCTTTACCGCGGTCAAAGATTCTCAGCAAAAAACCGAAAAACAAAAGAATTTATGGAAGAAGCAGCCTCGGAGGAGATTAAACATTTGGGATGGTGCGAGAGGCGCCTAAACGAATTAGGAACCAAGCCAAGCATCTTTAATCCATTGTTTTATGCGACGAGCTTTTTAACCGGTGTAGTCGTTGGCATGAAAACAGATAAATTTAGCTTGGGATTTACGGCAGAGACCGAGAGGCAAGTGATGGTTCATTTAAACAAACATATTTCGTCCCTGCCAAAGGAAGACAAGAAATCCATAGCAATTTTAGAACAAATGCGACTGGACGAGGAGAACCACAAAGACTCAGCAATTGAAAAGGGAGCAGAAGCACTTCCTCGTGGCGTAAAAAATCTAATGACCTTTTTAAGCAAGGTAATGACCAAAACTACCTACTGGGTATAGTTTCCTTTTTTGCAATTGGTTCATGGTAAATCATTTGGATTTTCGTGCCCGACGGATCCAGACAATAGAAGCTCCTCGCGCCATCCCGATGATCTCGCGGATCCGTCAGCATTTCCACTCCTTTCTCGGACAAGAATTGAAACCAATCATCAACTTTCCCTCTTTGATTAATAAAAAACCCAATGTGGTCTAGCCTGCCGAATTCATCCAGCTTTTCAGCCCTATGCAATGCCAAATTATCATTGCCATTTGTAAGATACACATTATCGTCATCTGGGCGCCACTCAACTTCCATTCCTAGCAAGTCTGTATAAAAATTCTCGCACTCTGCAAAATTTTCTACAAAAAGTGCAATGTGTCTCAGTCCATCTGTAATTCCAGGTCTCTCCACGGATTCGCTCCTACTTAAAAAATCGCCTTTCAAAACTCACAAGAAAATTTCAACAATCAGTAAACTTCCGTATTTGGTTAGCGCGATATCTTTCGATAAACGCTACAGATTTAATTGCTCGCGGACCTTATTTATTGAATTCACATTAACCGCCACGAGATTGACGAATATTCCCTTTTTTAGCCAAAGCAATCAATCGCTTTACCCTAGGAAGATGTCAATCGAGAGAGAGCTAAACCTGGATCAGCATCTGTCATCAAAGCCTCTCCGATTAAAAACCCATAAACCCCGTGGCTTAACATTCTCTCTATGTGAAGTCTTGTTTTTATACCACTTTCAGTCACCAACAAAACGTCGGG
>MDTA01030491.1_pt1 | contig 47875 bp, 52 predicted proteins | sample 811151 | NCBI WGS metagenome assembly MDTA01 (sample SAMN05326648, study PRJNA326480) | marine metagenome | isolation source: seawater | place: Indian Ocean: South | collected 2010
CAGCTCTTACGGTCAGTGACGTGGCATGACACGTGGCAAATTAAGCATTAGACCTCAGTGTGGAGATCGCGATCACTCTGCAGTTCCGGTGATTACACTGAGAAGGGTGGTGAAGTTGATCGAAGTCGGGATCTCGGGTGACCTCGGACCGATCTTGGGGCGGGGGAGATTTTGACGAAGGTTGGTCAAAACCGTGATTTTCATACTGGATTTGGGCATGTCATCAGTGGTCGTCGACGAACCTCGGAGGTCGGACCTCGGCGACTTCGATTTGCGGGGTTTGCGGAAATAGGTCCAGGTATCGTCACCCTAACCCTAACTGGAGAGTGATGTTTCTGAGAAACGCGGGTGGATACACGAGCCAAGCATCATCAGCGAGCAAAGCCTCAGGGTTGGGGAAGTCAAAGCTAGGGAATTCGTTACTATAGAACTGCACAGGAGTTAGGAACTGCACTGAAGGAGAACGATCGAAATGCATGAAACTGTGCAATCTTAGTGATGAAACTGTGGGTAACAGAATCCGCACCGGCTGCGCTGCGATACGCATGATCATCTGTGCAATCTCCAGAGGGAGCCGACCGGCGCGCATCAGTGTGTCGAGAGCGAACGAGTAGTCCGGGCGAGGGCCGACTCGCATTAGCTTGCGGGGTGGTAAGCGGTCATACTCGCGCGCTCGCTTGGGCATTGTTCTGTAACGGTCAGAACATTAAGTTGAAATAGTGATCCGTTGGGCCAATTCTATTGGTAGTATGCGACGCAGGATTTGGTAGGCCTCTCGGCGGCGACGGTCCAGGGCGGACCGTATAGCCCGCTGGATGTACACCAATCGGCCGGTGAGTAAGCTAAAAATGATTCTATCATCAACCGAGTGCAAGCCCAATGACCGAATGATATTTAACCAGAGTCCAAAATATACACCGTCATAATGCACCCACCCGAGTGGGTATTCCATCATCGCCCGGTTCACGATGCGGTCATAGCGTCGGTCAGCTCGAGCATCTGTCTGGGAAAATCTGTCTGGGATTGCCTCAAAGCGCGACCGTTTTGGCATGTTTGCAATGAGGTCAGAAAAGCTCACGCCCCCCTGTAGCCGCCCCCCCAACGATATGTGGGGAGGTCATCATCGGAATCGGATGAATCTGGGAACCGCCGGTGGTAATTCGACGGATTCCAACGACCCGGACAATATCCCAGAAACCACGGACCAGCCACGGCAGGATCACCCCTAATTCGTGGCGGTGGTTCTCGATTTCGCCACGCTAGCCGACCCCGAAAGTTTACCCACACTCGGAGAATGTATTCCCACAGCTCTTCGGGTATGCTCTCAACTTGTGTAAGTAGACGAAGTATCAACCTTTCGGCTGGTGTCATTTTAGCTCTAATAGGAAATAGTGATCCGTTGGGCCAACTCTATTGGTAGTATGCGACGCAGGATTTGGTAGGCCTCTCGGCGGCGACGGTCCAGCGCGGACCGTATAGCCCGCTGGATGTACTGCAATCGGCCGGTGAGTAAGGCAAAAACCTCTCTATCATCAACCGCATACAAGCCAAATGACCGAATCATATTTAACCGGATTCCAAGATAGACACCGTCACCTGGCCCAAGACGCAGCGCCTGGTTGTTTATGCGGCGCATGCGTCGATAAGCTCGATCTAAAGCACTTAAAGTGCTGTCATAATCTACATCGTCAAAAGAGTGTCTCTCTGGGATTGCCTCAAAGCGCGACCGTTTTGGCATGTTTGCAATGAGGTCAGAAAAGTAGCCTACTGTTTTTTTCTTGTCTAATGGGCAATATGGGCAGATTCCACGGTTCGGCGTCTCTGCGTTCACATAGCGGTGAACAGACATTCGAAGATCACCTGTTAGCGTCGGTGACCACTGGTGCTCAGGGGCCTGCTGGGCCTGCTGGACCTCAGGGACCTGCTGGACCTGCTGGACCTCAGGGACCTGCTGGACCTCAGGGACCTGCGGGAGCTCAGGGTCCTGCGGGGGCTGCGGGGGCTGCGGGGGCTCAGGGTCCTGCGGGGCCTCAGGGTCCTGCGGGGGCTCAAGGAGATGCGGGGTCTACGGGCGCTCAGGGTCCTGCGGGGCCTCAGGGTCCTGCGGGGGCTGCGGGGTCTCAGGGTGCTGCGGGGGCTACAGGGGCTACGGGGCCTCAGGGTCCTGCGGGGCCCCAGGGGGCTTCGGGGGTTGCGGGTGCGTTCACAGATCTTACCGATGTCGATCCACAAACCAACTTTTACACCAGTGCGGCGAACAAGATGCTCAAGGTGAACAGTGCCGCCAATAAGATCGAAGCCAGCAACAACGCGTACATCAGTACGCTTTACGGCACTGGCATAAATTGGAATGGCAACATGTACATCAACATTGCAAATTCTAACATGTTTGAGTTTCGCAATATGAACGGCAACACTCAATTCGTCCTGTACGGCCTACATGCGTGGATTTTTTGGGGGTCTGGGGCTGGCTTCTACATGAGTGGGCAAAGTGTGTATGTCAACAATAATTCGGGTATGGGATTGATTACGACAAGCCTTGGGTCGCAATCCGACGATCGACTAAAGTTCAGCGAGACGTCGATGACTTATGATCGCGCGGCCAGCCTTCTGCGTCTCATACCGATCCTAGAGTATGAGAAGGTGCAGCACCTCATGACGGCGGAGGAAGAGGCGACGTTTGCGAGTGGCGGTGACGGGTTTGCGTCGCGTAAGGAGGTCAACCCCGAGCTGCCCGCATCTCATTTCGATCACGTGCATGAGGCTGGCACGATAGCACAGCGTCTGCAGGGAACTGATGCGGAGTTTCTCGTGTCCGTGGGCAACGATGAAACGCCGTACTGTGTCAAGTACGATCAGATAACGTCGATTAACACTCGCGTGCTGCAGGGACTGCTTGACAAAATAGACGCGTTGACAGCCCGCGTCGCCGCACTAGAGTCGGCGTAACGTGTTCACACTGCTTTTTTCTCGTGTGCCGGGTGTTATGGGTAGATTTCACGGTTCGGCGTCTCTGCGTTCACATACCGGTGAACAGACATTCGCAGATCATCTGTTAGAGGAGGTCGAGTCGGTGGTCGCCGGTGCTCAGGGGCCTCCGGGGCCTGCTGGACCCCAGGGGCCCGTTGGGCCTGCGGGTACGGGTGCTCAGGGACCTGCAGGGCCTCAGGGCGCAACAGGGCCTCAGGGTGCAACGGGGCCTGCGGGGCCTCAGGGCGCAACCGGGCCTGCGGGGGCTGCGGGGTCTCAGGGTCCTGCGGGGCCTCAGGGAAATAAGGGGTCTACGGGGGATACGGGGGCTACGGGACCTGCGGGGCCTACGGGTGCTCAGGGTCCTGCGGGGCCTCAGGGTGCTGCGGGGATTCAGGGCGCAACGGGCGCAACGGGTCCTCAAGGGCCTACGGGTGCAACTGGGGCTGTGGGTGCTACGGGGGCGCAGGGACCGCCGGGGCCGGGCACGACAGATTATAACCAGCTGTCCAACAAACCGTCCATTCCGGCACTTACATCGAGTCCAGCAACATACCCAACTTTCCAAATTACGAATTCGCAGGGCGTGCCGGTGTATAATCTCACTCATTATCCACTGAGCTGGTCCAACCTTGTATGGAGCGACGACGGATACAATGCCTCAGGACCTAAGATTATGCCAGTTGTGTCCGGCCAAAGCGGCAAGTTCCTAGGCACTAACGGGTCGATTTATCAATGGCTACCTGTCGATTACAACAACCTGTCCAACAAACCGACGATTCCAACAAATAACAACCAGTTGACAAATGGTCGTCAATACATTAATACAAGCGACTTCAACATCCTGTTAGCTGCGGCGACTATAGATTACAACACACAGCTCAGCAACAAACCGACGATTCCAACGAATAACAACCAGTTGACGAACGGCGCGAATTATGCTCTGGCGAGTTCGATTCCAACAAATAACAACCAGTTAACGAACGGCGCGAATTATATCGACGCATCGCAAGCAACAACCATTGTCAATAATGCTTTGGCGAGTTCCACAATCCCGGCTATGTCAAGTTCGACTGCTGCTATGTTCCTGACTAATAACGGGTCGACTGCTTCATGGCAAGCGTTCCCGATCAATACTAAAGTGTATGGATCTATGTACACAACTGCAAATTCAAGTCAAACAAGCAGTAATTATCAAGTCGTGCATTTGGACACACTTGCGACTGCCGTTGAATTCCAAAGTGTGAATACGCTGTTCACGAACAACAGAATCAATTTTCCCAGACTTGGATTCTATCACGTTGTAGCAACGGTATACGCTGATGCCCGCGCCCAGGATGGCGGGGCATCGGAATGGGTTCTACACGCCCAAATAAATGGAACCACAGTTAGGCGACTTAATTGGGCCGATGCGAACGCGATAGGAGGTCAGACCGACCCTGACAGAATGAGAACGCCTACGTTAAATCTTGCTTTCAACATTGAGATCACCACGTTACCTAGTGAAATGCGAATTGCAGTTCAGGCGGACACCTTTCCTATGACTGTGTACGGTGATAACACAGGTAATTTCCGGACAACGTCTGTTCACGTTCATAATATTGATTAGTGTCCCCAGTAAGATTTTCTGGAGTATGAGCAGCGGACCATGGTGGCGCCGGTTACGCATCCGCTCTACTTTCAGTTTCATTGGCTATCCCAATGCGCTCTGCGGACTCTGCGCGAATATCGCGACCCATTCTTCCACATCACGCTTCTGGACGATTACCGGAGCATGTCCCCGCTGGTGCGGGGTTCGTTTGTCGGCTGCATGTTTCAACGCAAGCTCATCGCGTGGCTCAACATGCTGCAGCCGGGCATGTGGCGTGAGGGTGACAACCATCGCGAGGCCGACGTTGTGTGCATGTACAATAGCGACTTCACCTTTGAAGTCAAGACGAGCTGTGCTAAGGGCAATGCCATCAACGGCAATAAAGTACAGGCGGCTGCGAAGAAAGCTCCGGGGTTCTTGCTTTACGTCAATTACCATGCCGACACTCTAACCATCCGCAATGTACGACTTGGTTGGTGCGGACCGAACGATTGGAATGCAGCGACCGCCGAGACTTCTCAGGCCGCACGACTCAAGCCGGAAGTCGCCGCACAATTCGTCAGCGTGCCTATACATGGCAACCTCTCCATGCTTGCCTACACAGCCGAACAACACGATCGCAACGAGACTGTGATGGTGGACTGGCATAATTAAATCTGATGCGATGAGTATGATGCTCGTTGCCAAACTACCTTCATGGCAGAGAAGTGTGCTTTTTTGGAGCGCGTGTCTCCCACTCAGATATTACTTGAGTACGCTTGGTAACAACGCCGCTCTGCGTCTCTTTGCGCTCGTGACGAGCTACAGATGGTTGAGTGGCTTAGAATCTTCAACTATCGGGCAGTTTGGTGGGCCGGCGTGGTGGAAGGAGGAACGGCAACTACACGGCCTCTTATGGGCCGCCTACGCTGTTACGGGTAATTCAATCGCGTTACGAGCGGACGCTGTGTTTGGCGCACTTAATTGGATTTCGCACGTCTGACGTTCTAATCGTCAACAAACCGCATCGGTTGCACGGCAGTGGTCATCGCCGATGCAATGTAGAGTTGTGGGTATAACGTGTCTAGTCGCAACAAAATGTCACGAGCGTCCGCCTCGCTACCCTGCGTAAAGCCCATTTCATCCACGAAGATTTTATTGTTGAAACCGACGGCACCGCGGCCGCGTGTTACGTTGCTCGGCAGCGCACTTAGAGAAACGATTTGCAACATTGGGGCTTCTTGAGAAGGTACACGACGTAAAGTTTTGTTGACGCGGTCAATCTGCGCCTGTCTTAAGTAACGACCTATTCCCTGAAAGGTGCCGGAGGTCGCAGTCAAGAGGTCAACGTATGTTGCGTCCACATGACCAATGCGCTGCTGGTGCAGGAAGCCTAAGCTTGCACCAAGACATTTATCATTGTTATCAAAGACCGCGGTTACGTCAACCCCAGGCGTGCGTGTTAACCAATTCCATGCGGTATTGGAAGGTCCGGGAGGGCGTACAACACCCCTTGTAGGATGAAAGAGCTCTTTGATGCTACTCGATTCCGGACCAAGAACTACATCTTCGACAGCACCAATTATACCATTGGCCCCGATGCGATGTTGGGGGCTTTGGTCACCAGACTTGAACTGGACCAGGCGCCAACCCAGTGTTTTGATGTTCCTGGTCTCTAGAGCTGCCATAACCTCGCGTGTTGAAATGGGCCGGCGACGACTACTCATGTGTCTGTGTGGTGATTGGAATAACGTCTCGTGTAAAGCTACTGGAGAGTCACTCTTCATCAAGAGGTCTCAGCCCTACTCGGCGGTCCCAATACCTGTCAAGTCTGCGCTGATAATTAGCAACACGTGCACTAATGCCGGCGCGGGCCAGAGGTTTTGAATTGCGGCCATAGCGGACCGCATCCTGACGGTATCTTTCTTGCACCTCACCAAATAAGGCTCTTGTCCGGCGCCAAATGGATTGAATCAGGGTCGCGGCACGCCGAGGAGCAGCTCGCACATCCATAATTGCAAATATCTTCATCAGCACGTCATTTGGCAATGCAATCAAGTTGTCCCGCATCATATCTACACGTACACCATAAGGGTCACTAACAAGTGATCCACTCATTAGACGCTAAGTAATCACTCAGAAGATGTCATCACCGTGTCAATGTTCTGACCAAACATAATTAATGGCCACAGGGATCTATGCCGAAGGTGGGTTAGGTCGCTTTGACCTTCTCCCCGGTGACATTCAGCTCCACATCTGGCAATTTGCCCGCGAAATATTTGCTGTGAATCGAATTGCAGCCATGTGGAGAGGTTTCAGGGCGCGTCTGTTACGGGGGTCGGATGAAAGTGTAATTATAGAAGGTATGCGTCGGTTGAGTAAAGCCTTCCCATTTTTACCACACCCTCGCGATCGTAGAAATCGTAACCTACTCATGCAAATCGCACGGGGCGAGCGAAGAAGGGCGGCAAGGCGAGGTGAAGTCTGGACAACTCAATACACAAGAGCTAACCGTTAACTACCTCCGTGCATTTTAGGTGGGATGATGTTCTGACGTACTGATATCATGGGACGTTCCAACGGCTACAGACCCAAAGCGGCTGTACGGGATGAGGTGCTCGCTTTGCGTGCAAAATTAGCCGAACTGACCGACGACCAATGGCAGAAAGCGTCGTGTATCATGGATAACATTACAGCTTTGCTGGGCAAGAGATGTGGGCCGTCAAATGGTAAGATAGAGCCTCGAGCGTGCAGATATTGCCACCACTACGGCCACACCAGACAGTGGTGCCCAAAACGACTGGCTGCCATCACGGCCCGAGAGGAGCGCGAGGCTGATGAATTGCTGGCAGAGGACCGTGCGTTGGGCGTAGACGAGTGGAGAATGAGTGGATACGGCGACACTGAGTGGGGTCGCTGGCTCAGACTGGCCGATGAGGCTCACAGAGATCTTTGTAAGATCAAAGAAGTGTGGACAGATGAGGAGTGGAAGACTGAGTTCTTTAAACGTACAGGGGAATTTGACTTTGTCAACCAACGCATCATCCTTACTCACCAGGCGCCACTTGCTGCTCCGGCATCTCGCGAAGAGGATCCCCAAACGAGTTCAAGAAGTTCGACACCATCTCACCCAGAGTCGTTCCTCCTCCCTCCAGTCGGTGAAACCAATTAGCAATGCGCGCTATAACCCTGTCCGGTGCCATCTCCGAGAACCGTTTAAGCACGCGCGTCGGTGTGCGGCCGCGACCCCAGTAGTAGCTTTCGAAGGACGCGGTTGTGTTCGCCTTAGCACGATCACGGAATGCAAAATTAAGGGAGTTTGCAAGCGTAATGTACGAGTTCTTGTAACGCCACTCTGGGTCCCACATTCGCGAGTCAATGATACTAATATTGTCAACGTGGTCGGTGACTACCACACTAGGACCACCGATGAGTAGACCGAGTATTGACCTTATGCGCTCACCGGCGTCGCTGAGCGGTTGAAACGCCATAATGAGCTTAGACCGGAATATTAGTAAGATATCGATGCTGGTGCGCTCTGCACGCTCTCACACTCACTGCTCTCGTCACTGCTGCTTTCTTCACCACCGCTCTCCTCGGCGTCATCGGGTTGGAAGACGATGTTGAAGTTCCCGCCACCACGTTCCATAACCTTGATGTCGTCCTTCAATTCATCAATCTCCTTGCGCAACTCTTGGATCTCACCATGCATTGCCTTTAGTGCTGCTAGCAAAGGTAACAGATCGCTGGCGACTCTCATCCACCTGCCTATAATCTGGTAACGGGCTGTTAGAAAGGTAGCGCAGCATCTGTGCCTTGCGCACGGCCATCATCTGCTCCTTTGCCTCATCAGTCCCTTTAAGTGGCTTAGGCTTTTTTGGACCTCTTGGGTTCTGGGGTGATTGGCTCTGGGGTTGTGGGGGGTGACCGGGATGGGGACCGCGGGCTGTGTCCAAGAGTGGTGTCCGCAGAATCGACGTCGCTTGCGCTCGTAGACTCCCACCCTTCGTCCTCAACGTCTGTTCCATCGCCACCCTCTTCTTCAGAATAATCCGAATCACTCTCCTCACCATCCTCCTCCTCTTCCGATTCGTCGCCATCCTCTCCCTCGGCACCGGCTGACCAATCTTCACATTCTACAGCAGCGTGAAATTCGTCGGCCGGTACATCTGCAATCAATTCACGCACGTACCAGGCATCTGTCGCCACATACTCGTCCCAGTATGTCTTTGGCGGTGGTTTCCGTGTGCGACGAGATCTGTTGTTCCAATCTATCACCAAGGAGGAGTCCAGGTCCGTCATATGTTGTGTTATTAGCTTTAGAAGAAAAGGCCGCGACTCCTGGTGACTCCCGTAGCATTTTTTCGTAGAGGCGGCCGCCAGGAGCCCATTCGTATGGTGCTGCGCACGCAGTCTCCGTTTGCTTAACGAGTTTGTACGCCATCTCAAGTTCGTGCAACACAATCTCGGGGGGTAGTGACGGAGCATCTCGCACAGAGCCCTCATAGTAAATCGGAAAGTCGGTCTTTTCGGCTTTGCGACCCCCGCGGCCTTTGACCAGCTCATATCGCATTCCGTGCAACGTGAGTGCCGTGTCCGGAAAGCTCTCCGGCCATGGATGTCGCCAACCGCGCGCAACGGTCTCAAAGTTATACCAAACGACATTACGCAACAGTTCCTCTAAGCGCTTATACTCCTGTAAAGCATAACGATGCTCTTTGCGAAAGTGCTCGCAAAACTCGTCCATTCGTTCTACATGCAAGCTCCTTTCCCGCTCCACGCTACCGCATAACCCGCAGAAGACCGTTCTCATATGCTACTAGAACGGTAGCTCCCCCAACAGACAGAAAAAAGGATGGTAGATGACAACTGAGTGTTTTCCGGCAAGGACACACCGCGGTAATGTATGTCGCGTATGCGAGTAGGCCTGTCACTGCGAGCTGACCACGACGCATTTGTATTAGCTAATCGGCTGAGAAAGTTCGTCACTCACCCACTCTGCGATCGTCTTGCCTTTAAGGCGCCGCTGTGGCGGCGGTGTGCGAAGCATGTCGTTAATGCTGGGTGTCTCATGACGGTGGTCCAACCACTCGAGTGCGTGGTCGTCGTCACAGAACCACCAGTCAATCGGCCCGTCGCGAAGCTTATACATGATCTTGCGCAGCTTGCGCTCGCCGCACCATCGACAGGTGTGGTGTGTCACGCGCTTGCATTGGCGTTTGTCACGTGGGATGAAAACACCCATAAGTGCTTGCTTTGTGAAACGTGCTTGCTTTACGAACCGGTCAAATTGGTCGTTTGGAGCCCAAATTTCCTGAATACGGACTAGCCCACGGACCCCTTCCGCGGAAACGGGAAAGTGCCCGATTGGACCAATGACCATTGGGTTCAGCAATGATTGGTCCGTCCGTGGTGATAGTCAACCCCCGCCTAACTGGTATGTAGCCCAATATCTTTAAAACTATCTCACGAGGGGCTCCTGTAATTAGTTCAATAAGCCTAATCATCGGCCAATCGTCGGCCATCACCTCTCACAACTTTCGTCAGAACATGAGGAGCTTATCTACCGACCGAGCAACATACTTGCTGCGAACCCACCGGCGTAACCAGCGGCCATGGCCATCGCGGTATTCGCGTCCGGCGAGATCGCACGCTTGCAATAGTAGTCAGCGCCAACCCCCGCCAGTGCCCAGTGCACCGCCGGCGGCGCACCGAAGCCGGTAAACACCGTGTCCAGACCGACAACACGCAAGCCCGCACCAGATACGAACGCCATCGTTGAAATGTTGGCACACGTAGGTTGCACCCAGTTGGGCAACATCTCGAGAGTCATGTTCGTTAACACGACTAGAAAAAAAGTCTAAGTTACGAGCAATGAGTGCGTGTACGATTTACATTCTGCTCGCGGCGATGTCGGGTGCACTTCTGTTACTGATGCTCTTAATCGTCACCACGTGTGTGATGGTGGCCTTTTCTAATGCCCCAACTGAACATGTCAACACACGAGTTCTTCGGGGGTGCATTTACACAGATGACAACGGATATGCGGGGGAAACTCCACAACTACCAACTGTCACTGGAACACCGCTACGGGGACCCGAGAGTGTACGCAGCACAGCGCGAGGAGATGGCGGCGGAGCAGGCAGTCGTGGAGTATACCCGAGTCAAATCGAGAGAGGCCGCACTTTCACACGCTTACGGGGAGAACAGGGACCGCATCAGAGCGGCGCACAAGGCTAGGCTCGCACGCTTCACTCGAGATAAACTCCCTGGATATCCATCACGGGAGGTGGTCCCTGAGCCTGATCCCACTGCTGGGCGACCTTCTCCTGTTCAGCCCCCGCGCGCAAATACTGATGGCGCTCAGCTTCGGGCAGACGTTCGTTGAAGTCGCGGTTGTACGTCGTCTTTGCATCCTTCCACACACCCTTGATATCCTTGAAATTAGCTCCTTCGGCGGGTTCGGGTTCGGCCCCAGCACCTTCGTATTCCCTGATAGATGCTTCCATACGCCCCATGATCCTCTCCTTTTTGAAGGCTAGGTAGCCGACGCTTGCTCCTAGCGCTAAGACCCAAAGCGCTGACATGTGACTCTATTACCCCGTCCTTCAGAAAGATCAGCACCATCAGGCGATATCGTGTTCTGGTAAATCAGGTCAACGAACTGGTAAAAGTCGCCAAATTGGAAGAAGCTTCGACCAAACACAGACTCACCGTTCGTCTTAAAGATGCTGTAGAGCTCCATCAAGACTTCATAGTGCTCCTCCTTCCACACGCGTCGCTGCCGAGACGAGTCGCGTGGCCACGGCTCATCATCACTCGATTCCGCGGAGGATAACGCCCGAAAATCGTCGTAGTGGGCAGTGTAGTTACTATCCCCCTTGAACTGCGCCATCCCCACCGTAGATCGTGAAGAGGTCTTCGACACTCGCACTCGTGAGTTGGTTGGAATAAGTGTCGAGGTAATACGTAATGAGTAGGAGCGAGTCCGCAAGGTCGTCTTTCTTGTGACGTAGCGTAAAGGGGTTGGCTACACCGGGAGCAAAGGCGTCTGCGTTATTGGCAAGGAACATATCCGCCCACTCCACTGCACGTTGCTTGTTGAGTCTGTAATTCTTCGTGCCTAAGTTGTAGTGCGCTTTCACGCTTCTGGCGTTAATCACGACACACTTGTCAAAATACAAGGTTTGGATGACAGCTTCAACGATGCGCATGTTGCAGCGCATTTGCCGTTCCACCAACACAACCGCCGCTTCATTGAAAAAGGCCTCGTATTGTGCCACAAATGCACGGACGTACTGCACGTTGTTGGCAGGTAGGTAACGTCCGTTGGGCACGAGACTTACGTTGTCCCAAAAGACAAACTTGGCGGTGGCAAAGTCAAAGACGCAGAGCCCTAGATTCTTTATCCCTACATCAATAGAGATGACATATCGCATATTCTCTTCTCTGTTACTTAGAAGATGTGATTTCGATACTCGAAGGTTGTAACTCCACGACGTCACGCACACACGACACACCCCAACAATTCACCTTCTTACACCTGCTTTTGAGGAAGTAAGTCAGCAACATCCCAAGCCCCCCGCTTACGCTCGCAATGACCGTCAGTAGCCAGGTCCCATTCCGTTCTAAAAAATCTGGTTGCGGACAGCCCACACCGACACATTCGATAGGGCACGTCACAAGCGACATCGAGCCCATGTATGTTAATTAGAAAAGTGTATCCTCATTGCTTAGGCAAACGAGGTGAGTGCGCGACCGTCCTTAATGGCCAGCCAGTTGTAGTAGACGCCGTACACGTCGACCTGGAAGTCCTCGGTCGCCGTGCCCGAGGACTGGTCGGTGCCGTCGCGCTCCTTGCCCAGGAGGCCGTCGACTGCGATCGTGAGCTTCGCGTGCGAAACCTTCGAAAAGTTGACAGAACCCGACGGGTTTGCGCCCTCTGGGTTGAGTGCAAACGGGTAGACGTAGATCTCCTTGCGATCCACGAGCTCCTTAAGCATCTTCCAATCGTTGATACCGTCTGGTTTCCCAGCTGGTGCGTGGTTCCCAATACCCGAGATGTACGACGTCTCGACAAGATTCTCCAGGTTCGAGCTGGCGTTCGAGTGGAGCATCGGCATCAGGCGGTTCATGAGGTAGTCGCGATCAATGCCCTGACCGTCAAGGTGGCGCGACTGACCGTTGATCTTGAGCGTGAAGGTCTTCGTCTTGAGGTAGGTAGCGTCGTGCATGCCGCCCACGTCACCCTCCACGCTATTAGCAATGCTCTCCACGTTCGGGTCGCCGCGCCCAGATCCGTGATAGGCGAAGTAGTTCTTCGTAGAGGCGGTCATCACCGTGGGCTTAGCGCCGGTGCCCGGGGCAATGTTGCTGTTGACCGAGCTGCCCATATCAGACACCTTACGAATCGTGATGACAAGCTCCTGCACGGGATGAAGGAAGCTCAGATCGATGTCAAGAGTATCAGCAGTGCCATTCGGAGTACACGTGACCGTGAACTGCTTCGACACCTCGTTGCCACTCCACAGCTTCATGAGACGCACGTGCTCACGGTTCATGAGCGCAGTGGCCTCGGGGCCCGTGACGTGGATGTAGTGGCAGCGCAGGAAGCAGCCACTGCCCTGGACAAACGCGCTGCCATTCGCAAACGTCGGAATACCGGCGTCCGAGAATGCCGTGGTCGCGGTCATCGTGGTCCCGCTCACAGTCGGCGATCCCTTAAGCACGAGCAGCTCGTTCAGCGTGCGGAACTTGACCGAGATGCGCACATCGTTCGAGCCCGCAATAGCGGCGAGTGGGAAATACTTCGAGGGGTGCGTCGTGAAGAAGAGGCCGAGAGGGATGATGAGACTCTTGCCATCCTTGATAGTCGATCCAGCACCAATGAGGCGATCAACACACACCGACTCATCGGTCTCTCCGTCGGTGTACCAGCTAAACGCATTCGAAGATGACCCAATTTCGCCCACTGCGAGCGGCCGGCCGGTCTTAAGAGTGTGCGGGAAGCCGTAGCGCTGGGCGTCCGAGCGCATCAGCTCGTTCATGATGTTAAGGTGATCGCCCGTGAGCGTCTCAATGTCGTGCGAGCCCACCGAGAACGTGATCTTCTCGATCATCGCGTGACCGAGTGCCTCGACCCATCCCTGAATCTTACCGGCGCCTGGCGCGGCACTGGCCGGGTTGAACTTGATCATAAGGTCAACAGGGCCAAGCAGATCCGCAGCCTTAGGGATGACGAAATTCACCGTACCGCCAAGGTTGGCAGTGTTCTGCGGATCCACGTCGCGCAGCTCCATCTGGAAGTTAGACGTGCGCGTGTATCCAACATTGGTGAAGTACGACCGAGTGTTATCGAAAAGCAGTGCGTCCTGAGGACCCTGATTGATCTGCAGTTGCGGCGCCATGGGGCTAGTTGCCATAAAGTCAGAAATTACGCGACGGCCTGTCCGGCCACGAGTCGTACTCCCGGGTGCACTGAAGCCTCACTGGCATACGTCCTCTGCAGGTAAGCCTCGATCTGCTCGGGTGTCTGGCCCTGTGCATCATTCCTTAGGCTCGTGTTGATCGGCCGGTCCACCCACATTTGACTCGGACCCGTCGGTCGCTTCAACGGATGACCGCCCTGCTTCGACTGGCCCTGAAGACCTGTTTTCACCACTTGTGTTGGAGTTTTGTTGGTCTGGCTCAACAACGTTGCGACGAGCGCGATGGCGGCGAGTGTCGGCAAGCTCATTAGTCACCGAGGTGCTAGAAATTATCGCTTCTGATTGCCCAGCGTCAGTGTCAGCTTTACTGGAATCACGCGCGGGAGGCAGTGCACGATTCCCGCCGCTACCGACAGCGTGACTGTCACCGTTGCCAGGAGCACTAGCATCACTTGTATCCTGCTCACTCTTAAGAATATGTTGGCGTTTTCTCTCTTCTCGGCGTCTCTCCTTTGCATTAATGAATGCGGCCAGTTTCTCGCAATCCATGTTGCTTTGCCGTAATTGTGCAGTGACGGAGACAAGCTGCCTCTCTAAATCGCGATACCGTTCTTTCTCAGCGTTGCGAAACGCAAGAGCCTTTTCATAGTCGTAGCGACTCATCTGAGGCAGTTCCATCTTTCTGCCACCATTGCCATAGTTCATTAACATGTCTCTCGTATATGCGTGGCGGTCAAACAATGAGCCACGTCTGAAACGCTCTTGCGCTTCATGAAATTGATCCATTTGCGTTGCTGCAATACCTCACTTTTGGAAAATTACCCTCGTGCTCTTTCAACCGCCGCGCGTAGATTTGCGCTAAGTGGGCTATCTGTGATAAGCGGGCTGAGTTCAATTTCATCGTCGGTGGTGAGGCTTTCGTCGCTCTCTGGCAGCGGGGTCTCGTCCACCTCGGCATCGTATGCTCGGGGCAATGGCGCTCGCCGGTCCAATTTGACACGTCGCAGTGCCTCACGCAGCTCGTCTGACAATGGCTGAGCTGCTTCTTGTGCTTCCCGCGCCGCCGCCCTTCGCTCATATTGGTATTGTTCGTTTACATGCAGATCCCGAATGCGTTCCATTCGGTCTTTTTCGGCTTGGTTGCGTTGGTTGGAAACAAGGAGTCCGCGCTTCAAGCCACGCGCAACATTTTGGTATTGTGTTGCACGTGCGTGTTTATTGAACTTAATATCGCCATCAATGACATCTGCAGCCTTGCGCTTGAAGCCTGCTATCTTAGCAACGGCGTCGTCCATGGCTTCGTCAGCGTCGTTGGCTGCTGGTCCGGGATCCGCATTCTCTGGAAACTGCGGCATGTCATCTGGTGCAGGGCCGTCTTCTGTGGCGTATGCAATATTGGCTGCTTCGGCAGCCGTGGCTGCACGTGCAGTAGCTTGCTGCGCGTCAGCATATGCCATGTCTGCATCATCTTGCATCCGTGCTCGCTCTGTCTCTGTCGGTGGACTTAGCAGTGTATTGCGTGAGTCGTGCATGCTAATTGGTCCTGAACGCTTTACTTCATCGCTGTTTCCAGGAGCATGCACACAATCTTCGGGTTTCACTGGCTGTCCTTTCACCCAGTGCTTGAAATATGTCCACGCTTGGTCAATGTTGTTCGGTCCAAATTCGGCAAGCAAATTCATGGCAAACTCGTGTTCCTCTGCCTTCACCTTCTTCTCACGCAGGAACTCGCGCACGCCGTCAAGGTGTGTCAATTGGTTTTTACCCCACCACGTGGCCTGCCAATTGTCGAGCGTCTCACCAGCTTGCTTCACAGCAGTGCCGTCGCGAGTGGGAAAAATTGCGCGTCGTTGCGCTTGTCCGGGGCGGTTTGGGAAGGTTGCTTTGCGCTCATTGTCTTCATGATTACCCTGCAACCAATCCATGAATTCTGCTTTAAGGCACTCGTCTGCCTCAGAGCGGAAGTTTGTAGCGACTTTATCTAAGTAAACGGCCCGTGCTGTTGCATCTGTCAAATTTTGCCCATCACGACCATATTTGTAGCGATCTTCATAGGCAGTTGCCGGTTCTTGACCACCCAACCGTTTTGCCAAATACGCTGCCTCGTAATTCGGCCACGTGGATACATTACTAGCATCTGCATATGTGCCCTTCGCACCACCCACGTCCACGCTCTGTCGTGAACGCGGGCTCCAATTCCACGGCATCGCGCTTTACACACGCATCAGAACATTTTCCAAGCCCACACTGACACTGGACAGATGGCCGACGTGAATGCGAGCCTGCAGCAGCGGACGCCCGCGTGGCACGCCGCTCGCCGGGGCAAGCTAACGGCGAGCAACTTGGGCGCCGCACTCGGCCTCTGTCCGTGGACCTCGCGCCAACAGGCGTTCCTGCGTGCGACGGGTATGGAGAGATTTGTGGGGAATGACGCAACGCGTTGGGGCACGCAAAACGAACCGAACGGCATCCTGGCATATTCTGCTCATACTGGCAACGTTGTACAGAGCACTGGGCTGCACGTGCACCCATACACGTCATGGCTAGCAGGGTCGCCGGATGGTCTAATTGGCACTGAGGGGATGCTCGAGGTGAAGTGCCCGTACTGGAAGAAGAAAGATGGATCGCGTGTACATAAGGATATCCCAGCGCACTACTACTTGCAGATGAACTTATGCTTGGAGTGCGCTAATCGTAATTGGTGTGATTTCATCTCGTGGTCGCCGGAGGGATACAAGATTTACCGCCTAACGCGTGATACTGAGCTGCACGAAAAGCTCATGCCGCACTATCTGCGTTTCTTCGCCGCGGTGCAGCGCATGGCTAAGTGCGCGCCAGTGTTAAGTGATGAGGAGAAGGCGGAGATTGAGAAGGCAGTCTCGGAATCAATGGAGGCTCACGTCAACTATACCTTTTGGGCGAATGCAGACTTGGAGCAATCGCCACCCGAAACCGAGGAGGAAGAGGAGGAAGTGTCTGAGCCTGCGGCGAAGCGGGTCAAACTTGCGGGAGATGAGTGATTTTCTAGGGGGTGTGAGAGAAACGATGGCAAGCACACAAGTGGGGTTCGATCAAAACTGGTGGCACTCACGTCCACAGCCGCGCGCTGATCTAGAAACTGTCCCGTTCGTCGGGGAAGTCGCTTCCGGAATGACTCCGGCAAAGCGCGTGGACAATGAAGTTCGTCGCCGCGATGTTGGGAAACAGGTTTACGGGGGTGGTGTCCCGAAGTTACCCGGTGCGCATACAGACCGTAACGGCCTGCTTAAAGCACCGAAGAGTGAGACACGTGTCCAAGTGCCGACGCCACACGGCGATCTCACTTTGACCTCAAACGAGCAACACCTCGGATTCATGCCTACTGCGGACGCCGTGCATTTTCTGAAGTATGAGTATGTAGGCAGCCGCTTAGGCGCTCCTCCCTCCAGATACTACCCAACACCATGGCGATGAGGAAGTTCGTCAACTACCAGGATTTAAAGGCCAACGAGATTAATTTCGCCCTCGGCACGGATCGTCAGGGCAAAGCTACTATCCAGATGTTCTTTGGCGACAACGGGAGTGAGGTGGCCATGGTCAGCCCCGCGTGTGTTACCAACTGGCCACGGGTCACGGGCGACGGCAATTTTGGCACGATGTGGGGGCCGACGGACATCCAGAAGGCAAAATATACACTCGACTTGACGGATGCCTACATTAACGAGGTGGAGAATGCGATGTTCACTGTCTTTGCCGACAAGCTCACCGAGATAGATGAGCGTCTGCTCGATTTTGTGCAGGCGAACCAACTCAAGATCCTTGGCCGTAAGAACCTTTCGCGCGAGGAGTGCAAGATGTTGCAGATTCGCACAATTCGTCCGAAGTACGACAAAGTTACCGGTGCACTCTCTGGCCACAGCGTGCAGATGTCGTCCAGTAAGTTCACATGGGATGGCTGTGGCGGCAAAATGCCACGTGTCATCAACATATGCGACCATACTGGCGCTGTACTGCCGAATGGTACGGTGCAGCCCGGGGATGTTGTGGCGGCCACGATGTATGGAAATCAAGTTTACACCGGTGTCGGCGGCGACAAGTTTGGCATTCACTGGTCGTTTGAGGATGTGCAGGTTGTGTGCCAACGTTCGCGCCTGGCACAGAAGACGTCGGTGCCCTCATTCGCGGCGAACGTTTACGATTTCGCGATGCCATACACAGAGCCACTGCTACCTGACGCACACATCGGCTCGGGGCCAGATATCGAGGCGCAGTTTTCTGAGCCTATGGCAGTAGCGTAGGATGCCGCCCACCAAAGCTAAGAAGGCTGTTCCGACGAAGGGCAAAGAGGACCCTAATCAAAAACCGCAGAGCAGCAATCCCCGTGTGCAGGAGTTAACGGGCCAAGGAGAGGGGGTAACGCCACGAAACACAGCGTATGGAGAGAAGGAGGGCGGGAAAGCGTATGGAAAGCACGCGACAATGCCCGTGTTGGTAAGTGATTTGTATGCAGATATTCAGTTACCAGACTTGCAAGAATTTGACCCGAGTCAGATGAAGATCGATGCGACAATTGTCGCAGTCGGCAAGCGTCGCACTGGCAAATCCTGGGTGTTCCGCAACATCATGTACCTCTTTAAGGATAAGTTTGAGGCTGGTCTCGTCATCAGCCAGACCGACGAACTCAACAAGTTTTGGCGCGAATATGTGCCTTCCAAGTACATCTTCAACAAATATGACCCGGAGATCATTCAGGCGGTTTTCCGCCGGCAAAAGAAGATCCTGAATGACGTGAACAAAACGGACGCGGAAAAGGATAAGGAGGCTCCATTCTTCATCTTACTTGACGACGTGATTAGCGATCAGCGGCTCAAGTATGACGAATCGCTCATGGAATTGTTCGTCGCGGGACGACATTACCGTGTGTTCACACTGATCACGACGCAGTATGCAAAGAGCATTACGCCGGTCCTCCGTGGTAATACTGACTACATCTTTATGATGAAATGTCTTCAGCAGCGTCAGTTGGAAGCGCTGTGGGAGGATTTCGGCAGCTTCCTAACTAAGGACGCATTCGCGCAAATCCTGAATGCGTATACTGAGGACAATGAGGTGCTCGTCTGCAACACGTGTCCGGACACTGAAGTGGACCCGATTTCGATGCTAGGCTGGTGGAAAGCTGAAGATCCAGGCGCGTTTAGGATGGGCGGTCCGGAGTTCTGGCGATCAGCGCAACTGGGCCAGTCAATGATACCTCCACGCGAGGCGCCAATGGCAGCCTCGGAGCTTATGAATGTGAAAGATTTCATGCCCCGTCCGTGGAAGGACTTTCCCACGGAGCGCGGTGCCACTACGATTGGTCGAAGGGGATAAGTTTCTAAGCATACATAAGAACACACATGTCTACTGCACGCGCAATCCAAGTTTCCGTCACTCACGTTTCGGTTGGTATTTTCGCGGGTGCCTGCATCGAGGCACTCATGCCTGCGTACAGCGCTTCCGCTTCAAACGCAGCGCTAATGTTTGAGGCCTTTGTTCAGATCGCACTGAACGGGGTGTTGCTCTCTCAAGTGGGGTCGCAGCTGACCTCCGATGATCCCACGTTTGGATTGCCGTTCTCATTGGGATTGTTCGAGGCACAGCCGTCGTTGCAGAAGCGCATTGCAGCCTTAGCTGCTGTAGCAAAGCTTGAGGTTTCTCGAGCCGCACTGAAAATGGCACCACCATCTGCAGAGGCGGCGTCGACCAATTGATGCTTCGCGCCATCGCGTCCCACATGTCATCTAGCGCACGCAGTTTGACTTTCGAGCGAATTAGCGGAAAGAACATGCAAAACTTAGTGCACCCCATACGCTGGAAGAGACGACAGAACACGTAGTTGTAATTGAGGAAATTGCGACGCGACTCTATTTTGTGTGCATCAAACGGTCGCTGCAGCTCGAGGAAGAGGCTGTCGAGACGCTGCAAAACGATTGGGCCCGGACACGGGGGCTTAACACCTGTACAGCGTTCGATGATCTGCAACCACTTCTCGATGTAGACCTGAAGGCCTAAAGATCTGAGAACTGCGCGGATAGCGTCCTTCGACACAACGGTGTATGTGCCGTCGAGCAGCTTTTCCGCAATAGCGACCATGTGTTCGGGTGGAATTTTCGACTCCATGAGCATGAGTTGCGAGATGCGCTCATGCCAGTGATGAATGCGCTTGTAGTTGCTCGTGCGCGTCGGTACGACCCGACCAAACATTTGCTCAAAAATGATTTGCCCTGGCTGCACCACACCGCAAGTGCTGCAAACACGGGATCCTGGTTCATGACTGCCGGTGTTGTTGTAAGTGAAAGAAGAATTGCCACAGCCAACGCAAAGCATAGCATCGCGAGTAGCACACGCCGGGCGAGGATTAAGAGTAAGCAGAGCGCTGTCATAATCAGCGAAAGCGCGGTCCACATCTTCCTGTTGAGTGTATACAGCCATGTCATTGCACTCTGGCATACTGTGCTCGGAAAAAGACACTGCAGTGCTTGCCTTTTTCCAAGTCGGAAAGCAAGCGGATGACGTACACGTGGCGTCCCGTTTATGTAGCGTTCACCCAGGATGCAGGTGAGCCAATGCGCGAAGTGGTGCGTTTGCCAAGTAACATCAAGAAGGTCGCTGGGATTAAGCTGGTGGGGTGTCGGCAAAATATAGCTGAACCGTTAGTGCTTGACATCAAGGAAGCACAGACTAATAACGACGAACTGCTGACTAACCTTAAGGATCTCAACAGCTACTTTTTTATCATGCCATCAGTTCTGTCCCATCACATGACTGATGCATTCAATATGCCTAGAATTTCAGATCTACCTTTATGGGACAGCAGTGAGAGAGGCTTGAGGACAGTTACCTTCGCACCACGCAACATGACGACACTGACATTCGAGTTGAGGTCCACAAACTTGCACGTCACGCCTACAACGTTGCAGTTGGCGAACAACGAACCCATGATGATGCCGACGATGGCACAAACTAGTAATGGTAGTTTCCTCGAATGCTCGCTTTGGCTCCTGATTCTCGCAGAATCTAGTGAGTGAATTTCTGAGCGATGGCTCAAAGACCAATCATGGCTCCACTGCCAGAAGCAATGTCAAACAAAGGTGGTTCGATGGGTGGCCAAATGTCGATGGGCGGCCAGCATGCGCGCTCGGGTGCACCGGACCTCGGTCGCGCGTTCGGCCAGGAGCTGTCTGCTCGCGAGCTCGCACAGCGGCAGCACTACGTGGTTCCGAGCAACGATGGCAACATTGACCCTCAGGACACGTTTACTCGGCAGGCTATGAAAGCGAATGCTGCCCAGAACAATGACGACCTCCCTCCGTACTACAACAACTACGACGGCCTCCCGGTGCCATACGCTGCACCGAGCGAGCAGAAGGAGAACATGGTTCTTCGCCAGGCGATTCGTCAGGCTGCGGGTCGGCCGGAGAACCAGTCGGCGGGCGTCGTTCGCACGGACCCGATCACCGACGGCGAGGTCGCCTACCTCAAGTCGATGAAGGACCAGGCGGAGCTCGCGAAGTTCGACGATTACGTCGAGACGTATATCGATCCACGCCAGCCGGGGAACATGAAGTGGCTGATGGAGATCTACCCGGATTACGTCAATCGGCGCCTGCAGCAGGCGCACACTGATTACGAGTTCGCGCTGCGGAATCAGATGATCGACAGTTGGGGCATAAACACTTTCGATGACCTGCACTTCAAGTATCTCGTCGATCAGGGCAAGATCGCGGGCCCGCGTCTGATGAACCGGCGTCTTCCGGTCGATTCGAGCTACACGCCCGGCTGGCTGTCGCCGTTCAACTTCCAGTCTCCACGTAAGGGTAGGAATGACATGCGTCTACCGTTTGCCTCGGCGGTGCACGGGAAGCGTCCTCGTGATCCGGAGAATTGGACGATGGACCGCAGTAACCGTCCGCTCGGCCGTGGCAACACGGAGGGTGAGCTCGCAATGGGCATGTACGCAAATGAAAATGCTGCGCCACCAGCAGCTGGTCGATACCAGCCCTCGCTGGGTCAACCGCCGGGAGTTCCCGCCGGTGCTATTGGCGGCGTTGGAAACGCGGTCGCATTCTAAAATTCTAAACTGTAGAACAACACAAAAACATGGCGGCGATCGAACCACCGGTGATAGAGGGTATGCGCGGCGTCATGGTGAAAGTAGGGCTCGCGACGCCGATGTCGCGCGCGTTCGTGGCCGGCACCATCGTCGGGCTCGCCGCTTACGCCGTCGGGTGGCCGCAAGCGTCGTTTGACGAAAAGGGCGAGATGCGGCCGTTTTCGTTGGTTTCTAAGGCGCCGAACGCGACCACGCATCATTTTCTAGCCGTTCCACTAGGTGCCGCGGCCATAGCATACGTTTTCACATGAGCGAGGAGGAACCAGAGACAAAGGGAAACTACCTGCTACAAAAGCTCCAGAACATGGCCAATTGGGTAACTTTGGAAGTTGGCAAGGAGAACTTGCCCGTTGACATCATCGCGGGCATTAACGGGCGGAGCGTGCTCGAGGTGACTGCACTATGTGCTACGCTCGAGGCGAACGCAGACCTGGCTACACATCGTAATTGGAGTGGCCTGGTGCAGCTCATGGAGGCGCATAACGCCCCATTGGAGTTGCAGGAGGTGATTGTCGCAGTGCAGCAAAGGCCGGCGATGCATGATAAGTTTTGGAGGTACATTGACCTGTTTGTGACCGTTGTGCGCCAGTAGAGTAACTGATGTGCGCAGTAGAGTTTCTGAACGGTCGGTGGAAAGAGGTCTCCAATGGCGTCGTCTAGCAATGAGGATCCACTGGGCCTAGCCGAGTTGGACCCAATCAAAATTCAGGCTAAGATTGACGTGCGTGACAAAAAGGTCCCACGACCTCCCTCCGAGTTGGAACTACAAAAGGAGGCCCGTTTGGCCGAGAAGGAGAAGCGCCTAACCTCCGGCGCTACTTCTGCTTCTGGAGGCAAAAAAGCCCCTGTGCCATCCGAAGTTCCTCCCCCCGCTCCCCAACCTCCAAAAGATCGCTCTGTGCTGCTTGACAAGATCACAGCATACCGCGAGCGTTTCCCCCACTTAAAGAAACGCAACAACCTGTCCGGTAAATCTACCATCGAGGAGATAGAGGACGAGCTGCACTATTGCGAGCTCCAGCTCGGCAGTCAGAGCGGCGGACAAAATCTCGGTGCTACGGTTTTGTTTGGAACGATGCTAGGTATCGAGAAACTCACAAACGACTACTGGAACCCCTTAGGTCTAAACTTGACCGGTCTGGGCACTGTGACGCAGCAGAATATGTCGGAGTTCCAGCCTATCTTAGACGAACTTATGATTAAGCACAACGCGGGTGTCTACACATCGCCAGAGTGGCGCCTCGCACTGGCCATCGGCGCCACCGTGATCACGGTCAACGCCGCGAACCAGAATCCGGAGATGGCACGTGCTGTGAAGAGTATGAATATGGCGGTGAACAAACCGCCGGGGTCGGCTGATCTGTGAGTACACGAACGGTCCGGACATTTTCTCAAGTATGTTACAAGTATGGGAGCCTTCTGTGCTAAATACCGCGACGTCACTATCCAAGCAATCCCGGACAAAACAGTCATGCTGGACATTGTGGACCGTATAGTCGAGTTCGAGACTATGCTCAAGGCTGGTGAATCTCTAACGCGTGCACAGGAAAAGGAGAAGAAGACGCTTGAGCCGGTCGCTCGCGAACTCAAAAGGGTGCAGGCCAAGGAGGGGACAGTGGTGAAACGCAGCAAGTTGAGTATCATGGCGCCGTAGAGTAGTAAAGATTTCTAACTACCTAACAGTTACACATGGGGGTGCCTGGTGTCGCTTATGACACGATTGACCAATATGTCGATTGGGGCGGACACACGGTCACCGTCGATCCAGTTCACCGCGAGAGGTGGATCCATGAAAGTCACCATAACTTGCACGCTGACCACCGTGCTACAGGGCGCGCACGGCGCGCTGGGGACGTCGCGCATTTGCAATCAATTTTAGCGCAACCTAGCGCGCGCGCTCAACCCTTTCTGCCGACGGTAGCAGATGTCTTCGCGCAGAGCCACATTAAACGCCCAGGCGTGACAGCATACACTGAGCATGGTGCGGTTGCACCCTTCGATCACGAATACCAGTATCGCGACGGCTTTATAAGCGATTCGCGACCGTCGACGCGGCCTGTCGTAGAGGAGATGCACCGCAACGGGACCCTCGCAGAGGGCCCGTCGAAGGACGAGATTCAGCGTCAAATCACAGCCAGTCGGCACTCAGTTCAGACTCGTGTGTTCATGAAGTGATATTCTGAAACTTTGATGACACATGTCTACTGTCATCAACATTGCGCTTATTGCCGGCGTTGGCTTCATAATTTACAGCTTCACAAACACTACTGCAGAATCCGTTGGCAAAGCGGCCGGAGACGCGGCTGTGGGTATCGCGGAAGGTGTTGTAGAGGGTGTGGGTGCAGGTGCAGCGGGCACGTTTGCGAATTTTGCTGCAGGAGTTGGAAACGCAGTGCTGCCCACCGATTACTTAGATACTCACCAACCGCTCACAGCGGACACGTTTCTAAAAGTTATGACCGGCCGCCTTGACGAAATTAGGTATGTTCCGGGGCCAAGGGATGCGGCAGGCGCACTCGCAGCGCACCAAGGAGTCCGGCGCGAGCAAGAGCAATTCCAAGCCGCGGTAGGGCTCACGAAATGCGAGTATCAAGCAATGCGAGAGTATAACGAGGGCGAGCTTGACATTGACCCCGCGGATCTTGCGTCTCACATGCGAGACGACGGTAGGGGTGCCAGCGACGGCCTCGGTGGGCACATGTGCAGCTATGGCCACGAGGCGGATGGGCTTTACGAGGAGCACCGTCGACGCATTATGGCTGCGGCAGATATGGCAGGAGTCGAGCCCACGGACCCGCCCATTGTCACGCCTGTCGCGCCGACGCCCACCGCCACACCGCCACCCGCTACCGAGCCGAAGCGCCCACCCCCGCCTCCGCCGCAGCCTCCACCTCCGCCGCCTCCGCCTCCACCACCGCCTCCGCCGCCGCCACCACCGCCCGCAAACCCGATTGCCACTGCACACGCCGCACACGCCGCCGTCCAACGCGAACAAGACCAGTTTGCAGCCGCGGTGGGGCTCACGAAATGCGAGTATCAAGCAATGCAAGAGTACAACGAGGGCGAGCTTGACATTGACCCCGCGGATCTTGCGTCTCACATGCGAGACGATGGTAGGGGTGCTAGCGACGGCCTTGGTGGGCACATGTGCAGCTATGGTCACGAGGCGGACGGACTTTACGAAGAGCACCGTCGACGCATTATGGCCGCGGCAGCTATGGCAGGTGCCTAATTCCTTAGGAGCTGGTATGCCTCCATCGCCAGGAAGGTTGCAAGACCGGCGTAAAGGAGCGTATACCGATCGAGCGAGAAGTGCGAGGTGTAGTGCGCAGTTTGTGTTTGCTGAACCTGGTCATTGTTTTCGTGCATAACGCCATCTTCGTCGACATACCAGTTGTGTTTAGGTGCGTCTTTACTCACAGGCTTTGAAGGTGGTGGCGAAGATACTGTCTCGGTTACAGGCCGCACGGTTTGTGCGAGTATCTGCGCCTCCTTTGCAGCGTGGTTGTGCGACGGCAGTGGGGTAAAAATGCTAAAAATGCCCATACCTGAAGTATACGTCAGATTATGTGCTGTGTTAGTACATACACGTCATGTGCCTTACGTGCCAATACATCGGCTTCACGTGACGCGCTCTTGTGGAGGTCCGCTTGCTGGCTTGCAACAATGCAGCCAATGAGGACAAGAGCCATTACACGAGGTGCTGTGATCATATGGATTTCATTGGCACACTTGGAATTTTCTCAGGTGTTTATCTGACAGCCATGTCTGACACCTTCGCGTCGGTGAGTGTCCTGCTAATATTCGCGTATCTAGTGTCAAACTACAAGCGACAATCTGTCGAGGCTCCGCGACAATCTGTCGAGGCTCCGAATGGGGCGCTGCCTCTACAGGACATGCCAGATGTGCGCAGGTACAAGCATGATGGCACACAACCAGTCGAGCAGAAGTCGGGTAACGATTTTCACGCCGCTCCTTTTCCAGAAGTGGAGTCACTTCTTTCTTAGGGTGGGGATGCGACATGTTGAAACGCAAACGCGTCACACACCACCCCTCATTAGGGTTGGAGGGCACTGAGGTGTCTTACCCAGGTGTTGTGCAGATCTCGAGACGCTATTTTAGCGACGATTCGGACACTGAATCTGTGTATGACATGGCTGAGCACATCGCGTCTTATGTGGAGAACATACTGCGTAGGGTAGTGCGCAGTTTCGTGCGGGTTGGTAACAGGCGTCGTCGGTTACGCTAGCGCTCGCTTTGTGCCGTGCTTGCTTTTTTGTCCGATCGCACTCTCAGCGCTTGCATTTTTCCAACCTGTGTATACTGACGAGCGGCAACGATGGGTAAGCGCAAGTTGCATGGCCAGACCTACTTCCAATGCGACTGGACTGGACTGCCGATGAGGCACAGGAACTGCTACATGCCCGACTGGAACGAGAATGGCAAGTTCTTGAAGCACGGGTCGTACACCTGCTGGGAGGCGGTGATGGCACACGCGGAGGAGCAGTTGCTCAGCATGCACTCCGTTGGTGCCAACCTGCCCGCACAGTCGGAGAAGTTTAAGCGTATCCAGGAGCACATCAACGATCTCGTCGGCTGCAACGTCGTGGCCGCGCCACATTGGTCAACTCTGGCATGGCTGAAAAACACACATCCTGTGGACTTAAACGAGAGCGGGGAGATCAAGAGCCCAAAGCAGTTTTACGACGCGTGTTGCAAGATGGCAGCGCCGATTGTCGCGGTGCGCATCCCGGCGGCGGGCGACCCACACGAGGTTCTGTGCAACTCAGAAGACGTGCAGGGCAAGTTCGCTCAGCACATTAGCAAGCCGTTCATCTCTTCCGGCGATCACCCTCAATCGTTCCAGGTTGTACGCAAGAAGGCAAACAAGGATCGCGACATCACGGTGTTCTACTGGCCCTTCAAGAACGGGTTGCAGTTCAACAACACGGCGTCGAATGCATTCAAGATGCAGATTTACGGCGACGCGCTCGTCGTGCAACAGACTAAGGAACCCTGTTTCTTACCCCGCGAACGGTTCGTCAACTACTACGTAGCTAGCTTTCACGAACAGTTCAGCCACAAGACGAAACGCAAGGACGCACAATTGACGCTTAGCACCGACGAGTATGCTTTGGCTAAGGCTGAGATGTCGTCTCAGCTTGAGTATCTGGAATCGGTCGCTTCCGCGAACGCTTCTTCACCGGCGGATCTGGCGAAGGCTGCAGTGCTGCCGCCTCCGTCGGGCAAGGAGCTTTCGTCCCTTCTCCGCGCTCGAGGTCAATCTCCTCCGCTGAAGAGAGCGAGGTCGACTGTTTCGGCGCAGACTTCGCCGACCGCACTGAACGCTGAGCCGGTTGCCGCGTGAGTGTGGGGGGTGACAGGTCCGACGCATCGGGCGCGACATCTAGGACCGCGTAGGTGGTGGAGAGGGGGATTGAGTCGTCTGTGGCGGTGGTGGCGGGTGCGCGGACGGTGCGTTTGGGGGCCACCCAGCCGGTCTCGCTGTCGTCGTCTGCCCAGGTGGTGAGGGCGACTGGTTTGGGCATTGCTCGTTTTCGTATGCACAGATCTTAGAATTTAGTATGTTGAGGCGTGCAATGAGCGGTCGCAAGTCCTTTGGTCGCACCCCGGCTGCGAGCTGCGCTTGCACGTCCTTAAAAATGTAATCACGAAGAAAGTAAATTACCCCGTGCGAGTACAGCATGTCACACCAGCAATGATATTGAGCAATGTACCCGACACCGTCGACCCACAAGGCTTCTGAATCGCTGTGCAAATCAAAGTTTGGTTGTAACGGCAGCCACGTTTTCAAAGGATATTCTGAGTGTGAAGCAGCGATGTCAGAAAACTCGTCTGCCCCGCAGCCGGTCATGATGACCTGCATGACGACTAAGAAGAAGTTTGAGGTTTTGCAGCCTGAGGTCACTGTGCTGAGGAACGGGCGCTATGCCTTCCGTGCAGAATGTCCTTGGGAGGGCAAGAACGGCAAGAAGCTTGTGGCGTTTAAGTTCTGCTCTTCCAAGGATTATCAGGCACAGTGTGACAGACTTGCAAGCGCTTCAGAAAGCGAGCACCCTGCAGAAAGCGAGCTCCACTCGGACACTGAAGCCGAGTGATAATCTAAACACTGGTGTGTGCTAAATGTCCGGCTACGGTCTCGATCCCAATTTGCTGCGCCGCGCGCGTCTGCTCAATCGCGTCAACGACCGCCCCGAACCCGACCAAGCGCGCCCCACGCGCTTGCAGGCCGGTTCGTCCTTGCCGCCAGACGTCGACATGGTTGCCCGCAACAGACGTCAAGACACACAGGTCGTGACACAGCGCGTTTCGCGAACCCCCTTTCCTGGGGGTAAATCTGTGAAGGGAAAGCAGGCCTGGAAGTATCCGGGTGGCAACATTGTCCGCGCGCCAAGCGTCGACATCAACGGGCGGTATTACACTGACCCCAAGGAGCCGGACGCGGGCACGCCGAAAGATCAAGGCCAGCCCATCGACAACATGGGTGATGGCACACCGCGACGTAAGCAGGAGAGCAACTTCTTTATCACGATCAACCCCAACCAGATCTACTCACCCGAATTCGAGGGCCAAGCGCGGAAGCAGTTCGAGAAGGCGCTAATGCATTTACAGTCGAACGCTGTGTTCGCGCGCTGCCTGAAATTCGGGCCAAAAGACGAGCACTACGTCAACGACCTACCACACGACGTGATCTTACCGGGTGTAGATTGGAAGGCAAACGTAGAGGTGGGTGAAAACATGCGGCGCATGCACTGCCACATCATCTGCTACGTCACGCACTACAGCCAGATCCAGATCAACGTGCGGATGATGCAATACGAGTTTAGACAAGGCTTCAACGCCGACCTGCCGCTTGGGCACCGTCTGCGCTTGACAGATCCGCCCTACCTCCAAGTGAAGATGCTGCCGCAGACCGACTGGACCACGATCATGCGACAGTACATTAAGAAGGGTATGGACGGCGCATAATTTCGCACGTAACTGCAGTAATGCCTGACGGGCCTGGGCGTCAACCGAAGACACAGGCACAAATAGACGCAGAGGAAAGGTTGTTTAGACGCTTCGGGTGGCAGTCGCGAGGAAACCGCACGGGTGGGTTTGGATGCCTGTGCCCGATTCCGTATGGGCAGTGGACAGAAGGCCACTTGTATGAAAGCCACCCCAGTTACAGAAAACACGTGTCGGAATACTGGAAGAGAATCGAGAGGGACACACTATTTGTGCCGAGTCGAGGCGAACCTTCAAAGCAGGGTTGGCCCAAGAATTTGATGAGCTTCGAAGCGTGGTGCGGCATGACTTGCTTTGACAATACACAACCCGACGGTGGTAAGCCCTTCCAAAACCTCATGTTAATGCTTCTGGGGCACGGCACCGAGTACAACTTACACGAACCGTGGACGGGTGCAGACGACCAGATGGATTTTACGAGCATGTATGACGCGCAGACGCGCACATACGGCAAGATGTTTAAGACACCCGACGAAGAGCGCAAACTTGGCGGGCACGAAGGCGTAAAGGATCCTATTTGGTGGGAAGGCATTCAACAAGACGGCAACATGCTCGGCATTCCGACAGACCGGGGGTTTGAATCCACCGGCGCACACCTGTCAGTGCACGCAAGGCCGCAGATTGGCTTCAAGGGTGATAGCTACAAAGGTCGTGGTGAGCTCGCGGCAGAAAACAAGTCGATGACGATGGGCCTTATTTTGGGCAACTTTAGTAACAAGGACAATGCAGCCATTCGAGGCACGGGGGCTAAATATGCAACGAAAGCAAACCATTATGGCCTCTACACGAAGCACGATTGGATAGTGAAGAGCATGCTGTCAACCGGCACACAAGGGCGCGGAGCGTCGCAAACTCTGGGCCAGGGTCTGGTGAGCCCGGGCATTGACAAAGTGAGCAAACTTAACCAAAGCGGTGTTGACGACTGTTGGGAGGTCACGGCAGTGGATAAGCCCTGCATGCTGGTGCAAAATTCACTTGCGGCGATTTACGGTCTGTATTACTATCCGGGCTGCAATGATGAGCTGTACAACTGGGAGGTGCAGGAAAAGGTTCCAGAATCTGGCGAGACGTTCACCATCCGCTTTCGTTGCCCTAATCCGATGTACGGACCACCCGAGTGGTGGAAGAATGACAGGGGTGAGGCGCTCGAACAAGGTCGCTTGTACGTGTACGAACCGTTGAATCCGACGAACCAGGCCTTCCTCGACCGTTACATCAACAAGGAGATCAAGAAATACAACCGCGAGGATCCGAATAACCAAAAGAAAATGAAGCTGCGCCAGCCACACACGTACGTCGGCGGACCACAGGGCATCGAGTTTACAACCGCGACGGGACAGGCGAAGGCCAAGGAAGAGACTAGCCAACAGATCCACAAATTTGAGGTGCCACGAACCAGTCGCGATATTGACGACGGTTTCCGCAAGAAGGGTCATAAGGAGGTGTCGCCGTGGATGTGGCTACTCAACGCAAACGACACTATGCAGGTAGCGCCCTTTTGGGCACAGAATGATAAGTGGCACAAGCTTATTGCCAACCGTTATAGGGACATGGACCGTGGCCGCCTGATGCGCCAGCATAAGATACCTGTGGCCGGCAACAAGGCTGACTACACGAAATCGACACAATACACCTACAACACACCGAGTGGTGAGCCAAAGGTTGTTAAATTGGACAATACCGTTAAGGACGGTGACTTGGTGTTTGGCTTTCGCATGTCGCAAGCTTATCTACTCTACCCGTATCGTAGACCCGACAGGAACGACCTGATCACACGCCACAGCAAGAGCAGCACGAGCAATCGCGTCGTTGGCTACATGACAGAACCGAAGAAGGGCGGGAAGCTCGTAGTTGATGCTCCTAAGCCACTTGCTGCCTATTTGACAGATTGGTTGATTTGGAAGGCAGAGGGTGAAAAGGACGACAACTGGTGGCGAAAGACGCTCCTGGCAGACAAGACATTGCCTGTGGGGCGACCGGCACCAAACAGTGGAAAGCAACCTGTCGCGCCTCGACCACCACCACCCGCACCCAGCGCCCGCCGTTCCGCGGCTAGCACTAGCTCCGGGCCGACCGTCGCACCAGTGTTAGCGCCAGCAGATGGATCCGCTGTGAATCCTATGACTGTGGACATTGAGCAGGAACGGGTCGATCAAACGATAGCGCCTGAGTTCGATGACGATGACCTTGAGCAGGAAGATCGCGTCGAGCGGCAGGACCGAGGCGCAACGTCCAGCAACCAAGACATGGAAACGCAGCAGAGCATCGCCGCAGACCGCACAGCAAACGTCAACACTGTTGCGACGACATTCGGGATACCGGGCATGAGTCTAGCAGAGACTTTGCGCGAATGCAACCCCGATTACCAATTTGAGATCACTGAGATTCGCAGATTTCAGGCAAAGGATACGGAGGACGATTCAAAGCTTAGACCACGAGAATTGGAACTGAAGAAGGCATTGAAGGCATGTGGTCTGTACGAGGGTGCACTCGCCGAGGGCGCCACGCGACGTCAGAAGGACGGTGTCGATGTGGAATTGCAGTGCCATTGGGCAACAGCAAGGCACTCCCCATGGCGTCACGAGGACTGTTATGAACCGGCGCGGCTAAAGTACGTTACAGAGACCATCATGACAGATGCACAGCGCCAGGAGTACATTGCGCGTTACGGCCACGACGCAAACCTAATCCAACAGTCGGGGAACAATTTGGAGAAGATTACAGGTGTCGACGTGGAATGGGGTGCCAAGAAACCGGTGCTGAACACAAAGCTATGCTGCACGTCAGACCGCTTGCACATGCTCAACTTTGCGCGCATCTTGTGCATCTACTTTGATCCGAACGGCGTGGGCTCATTTACGGCAGCTAACAAAAGAAAGGGCATGCTGAATGGCCTGCAAATGCAGGTAGGTTCAGAGCAGGGCGCCCCCCAAAAGGTCACGCATATGAACGCCCAAGGTAGGTTGACAAGCAGGAGCGTGGAGGTCTTTGGGCCGGTGTTCGCAAACAAGCCAGAGAATATCCTGAGCAGGGAGCTGCAAAATTGCTTGAAAGACTATCTGTGTGATCGTACAGACACGGACGACACCGAATTGGCCAAGTGCCTCGACAAGCACCCGAATTGGGAGGAAGATCTGCGTCGTATCGGGTCCGAAATGACCGTGGCCACGTGGGTGACGACGCCGTGGCACTTGGAACACTTGCCTTACCAAAGACAATATGCAGTCTTTCGTGACGGCGAGTGCTTCTCGGAAGGCTGCAAGCGCTGCTCGCGCACCTTTTACGAATACGCCTACCACGTGTACGCTCCGATAAGCGGCACGAAAGGCACTTTTGGCTACCCACAGGACATGTGGTATCGACACGACCTACGCCTCGCACCCGTCCCGCTGCACGACCCGACGTTTTGGGCCAACGCTCGCAGAGACGGCAAGCACTATTGGGGCGACGCTGAAAGTGGCGAGCCGACCGGCGCGCTGGAAGGCGGCACGACACGAGCAAGATCCACTGCGCGTGTCGGTGCACCGAAACCGCTGCGACCAGCCGTCGAAGGGGAGCTACGGGGAGTCGTTGGCGTTGGCGCAGAAGTCGAGCGAGAAAACATTGCACGCGAATATGACTTTTACACTGGCGGTCAGATGGCGTGGCCGATGTACGCGTTGCAGAGGGAGCGTGTCTTTCACAAAGACAAAGAGCGTGCGGCGATGCTAGGAAGGGGCAGACCGCCGTATTTTCGTCGCTACTTCAACACAGCGTACAGCTCTGGGAAGACAAACGGTGAGCTCGAGGACGCAAAGCAGACGTATTACAAGGGCATTACGCAAGGCTACATGTTCACGGGCAACCACAAAATCAAGTTCGGGCACAAAGACTTCCGCGTGACTCGCTCACACAAGTACGGTAACGTCTGTCGTGATTGCGCGGGGATCCTAGATCGCGCACCCGCCCTACTTGTGCGCAACAACCGCTGGCAGTTCTCTGGTGGTCTGGTCGCGGGCAACAGCGAAGCCGTCTCTTCCAGTAACACTGATTACTGGATGAATATTCAAAACGAGATCTTTGAGAATAGCGATTCGGATGCAGGCTTAGACGCGTTCCTCATGAAGCGGAAACAGGAGGATCACGGCATGCGATTGTCGGAAATGTCGCGCGAAAAGCGAACTGCCTACGTTGCGGCGTTCGATAACGCGGCCAAGGCACTGGTGGAGGGCTTCAATGCACGCTTCAAGCTGCCTGACAACTGGACTAAACTGATTGAGCAGCCCACCATCCACATACAAGGATCCATAAAACCACAGAAAGGTCGCAAGCCCGAAGAGATTCACGACGCAATCAAGACCTTGCGAGAGTTGCTGCGGCCAGGTGTCGACACGACCCAACTCGACTTGCAGAATCCGGCGCTGCGTGACTTGGTGCGTGAGGCAGAGCGCAAGTACATGCATAACGAGGCGTACGCGCAAATCGAGTACACGAAGCAGTTTGACTCCGATGTCAAGAGGACCGAATACCGCAACTGTGTCATCCGATACGGCCCGCAAGGTTTGGAATGGCTCAACCCACCCGGATTCACAGGCAGCTTCCAGTACGACAAAAAGGAAGCGACACGGCGTGGTAGCATCCTGCCTCTAAACGGCAAAACCTTTGGCAAACTCACGCGAGACCGCTACTTTCCAGCACCGCAGAGCACGGAAGTGTATTACAACTGCTTAATTACAGATCAATACGACCCCGAGCTGCTCGATTCGCGGCCCATTCCAGACACTTTTTTGCGGGCACAGCGCAAGGAACATTACCGCGTCGAGGTTTACCTAGCCACACGCATCGGGCCACAGGGCAAGGCAACGCACCCTGGCAACAAGCCCACGCAATGGAAAGGCGATGGCTTCGTGTGTCAACAGCCAGGAGCGGATGCAGAAATTTGGAAGGTGAGTGCTGCATTCGTGCCTGGCGATTTGGAAAAGAGCGACGGCGTCGCAGTGCAGCAACAGAGGGCACTGCGGCAGAGCAGACTCTTCATCACCTACTCGCTTCACCGACCAGTGACGGACGAGCGTAGCGGCCGCGTGATCTTGGAGAAAATGGCCGATGCGCTCTACACGCTATTTGGGCAGGATCGCTGGCTGTCGCAAATGGTCGTGATGGGCAAAATGCTGAAAAGCATGGACGTCAAGCGGGCGAGGGGGGATAACGTCAGCAAAGCGATGTGGGGCATTATTGACCGAACCAACAAATCGGAGGCGATGGACAAGTTTTACGGCAGCCGGAATGCGAGGGACCCGCGCACGTCGTATGTGTATGACACTTACGAAACGCATGTGGACAAAATAGAGATTGACGCGGGGTGCGAGATTGGACCGAAGATGGGCCACCCGCACTTCCACTGCCTGCTAACCATCAACCACTTCGGTTACGTGCAATTTGACTACTACAAGATGAATTCGTTCCTCGAGATCATGTTCCGCGGCATCGAGACATTCCATGGGTGGGGGACCAAGTTTTTGCTACCCGACAACTTTTATGGGGACAACGAGAACCCGTACGTGGACATTCGCCTGTACCCCCAGGACAATTGGCGCGAGATATTGGCAGCTTACGTTCGCAAGAACGCCATCCCGTCGATCGTGGAAGTTGAGTCATCACGCCGCCTACCGGGAACAGCTGAACAACGCCGCAGGGCGTTTATGGGCGAAGTTAATTAGTTTCTGACACTCAAAGCAAGCAGCCATGGCGCACCACTACCTTGAGGAAGAAGAGCGCGAGTCGCCGGATAGTGTAATCACCACGGGTGAGCACGTACGATTCAACTGCCAAATCGAGCAGCCGTTTCGTGAGACCGCGGCGGAGGACTCGCTTCCAGAGGAGCCGGTCGGGCCGCCACCCACTCCGAAGAAGAAGCCTCCCTCGTGCTGTCCGATGCCGCCGATTGAACCGATGACGCCGTCCTCCGACCTCGTCGAAGCTCTTCCGACTATTTTGGTGGGCATTGGCTTTGCCTATGCTATTGGCATGCTTACCGGAGCTTTCATTTTCTCAACTCCCTCTCTAGAGTGAACGATGCCGCCACACGCGTACTTCGTTACCCTCGAAACACGCCACCCGTTCGACGCCGACACCTACACACGCGCAGCAGGTGAATTGTCCAACACCTTGCAGTCCACTCTCGGCGACTACGAGAAGCTCTGCTCGATCACGCACACACCCAATCTCACCGACGCGCGCGTCGAGGTGGAGATAGCCCAGAGAGAACCCGAACCCGAATCCCCGATTACCGCACGCGCAGTCGTCAAGGCTCTTACGCCCGGCAAGATGCAGTTTGACAAGAATATGTTTTCGAAGATGGTGAAAGAGTCGCTGTCCTTCCCCGTCAAGATCACGAAGCAGGCCGTCTCACAAGAGGAGCTCGCGCCGTCGCTCTTCCAGACGTAAGCGTTTTTACTTGCGGCGGCACCAGTGGCAGAACTGCTCGGCTGGGTTGCACGGCGCGCCGCAGATCACGTCCTCATTGTCGCTGTCGACGCCCAAGTTGTTCTTGCACCGACCCTCTGTGTACTTGAGCTGGCCGAGTCCATCGTCGCCCTGTGAGTGGTTGCTGTTGTCCCACACACCGCCGGGCTGAAACGCAGCAGCAAAGTAGTCGTCTTCCTCGACCGCCTGAGAGTCACGCGCATAGGTGAGGACATTGTCAGCTAAGTGTCAAATCAGCCGTTATAATGTAGTTTGACTCTGAAAAGCATACCTGTTCCTTGCCCTCACCGTCGTCGTCCTCCGCCTCACCCGGACTCGAAAACTGCCGGCGGTGGCGCGAGATTCCTCCGCCTGCGGCACCGAGACCACGGGCGAGGGCGTAAGCGGTCCACTGTCGCGCAGTCTCAATGCTGTTGACCTCATCGGGCGGTCGCGGGTAGCTTGCGAGATTGTTGGGCGAGGCGCGCGTACGGCGGCGCTTCGACACGCGCTGCTGCGAATCGGGCGTGTTGCCGTCGCGCGGCTGTAGGGGCGACGAAAGGGAGGGGTCGCGGCGGCGGCGGCCGTGGTTTGGAGACATGGCGGTGACGGGGCCGGAGTCACGCGTCGAGCTCGAGGAGGAGGGCGGGTCGCCACCGTTGCGCTGTTGCGGGGGCGAGGCGACGCCGCCAAACTCGGACTGCTGCGAGCTACCCTGCGAGCCGCTGACCGACTGCTCCGACTCCGGCGCCTTGAGCGGCTCCTCCGGCGCCTCGTCATCGGGCGCGTTGCGGAACTTAAAGGGCAGTTTAATGTAGCACTCTGGGAGATTCTTCAGATACTCGTGCGACGGCAGCTGATAGTTGAAATACTGGCGCAGCGTGTCGGGCTGGAAGCACACTGCCATCGATTCGAAGCCGCGCGCTTGGGTTTTCGTCTCCACCTCCTCCACGATCTTAAGCTGGGTCGTCGGCGAGTCGACGAGCATAAGGTTGGTCGCGCCGCAGAAGGCGGCGAAGCTCGACTGCGAGAGCGTGCGGTAGCCGTACCAGCCTTTGCGCGTAAGCGCCTCGAAGAAGTTGTACTCGCCCTCCTCCAGGTTGGCCGACTTTACGATGATCGACTTGTAGTCCTGGCGGAAGCCTGTCTTGTCGAGCGACGTGCGGATGTTGTCGATGTACGACTTCTTGATGAAGATGCAGCGCTGCTCGCTCAGATGGCAGTCCATCAGCTCCGACTCGTCGAGGGGCACGTCGACGCAGCCCACCTGGTTGTTGTCCACGCTCTCGGCCACGATCGTCTTCTTGATGGGCCAGGGGTTCTTGTCTGTGTCGTAGAAGCGCGACTTGGAATCTGCGACCACGTTACTCGACTCGCGGGCGGCCTCGCGCAGTTCCGGTTCTTTGAACTGCTTGCCGGTGAGCGCCTTAATCACCTCGCAGACCTTGCCGACGCGGATCGCCCAGAAGCTCTCGCCGGTGCGACTCAGCGGTGGGATCGTAGTCGTGCGGATGTTGTGCCAGTGCAGCAGCTTGTCGGGGTTTGGGCCGAGCAGGTTCGGCGAGATGGTCTCCTTCACCTTGAGGATGTGGATGATGAACTGGTCCATGACGCCCGGGTGGTTCGTGAGCTCGTGCGCCGTCTTCGTGACGGTGACGAGCATCCATTCGAGCATGGCCTCCTGCTGCAACATGCCGCCCTGGAAAAGTAGGTTGAGATTGCAGAAGATGTAGCCGAGCTTGGCCCACTCGTTGAGGTTGCGGTCGCGCTTCTTGAGGAGCGCCTTATTCAGGAATTGCGCCCAGTCCTGCAACGCCTCCTTGTCAAGCTTTTGTCCACAACCGTCATGGTTATCCCAGAGACCGATCATCGCGAGGTCGGGCATCAGCGCGGACATCAGCTCGCGGCTCATCAAGAACCGGTCGTACAGGGCGGGGTCGTCGGACTCGGGGTCGTCGTTGGTCTTGAGCGCCTTAAACGGGATCGTGAGCAGGCGCGACTGGAAGGCTTGGTCTTTGTCGTTCACCGTGCAGTTGGCCGTGTAGCAGATGCCGGAGTATGGCATGCGCGACTTGCCGGTGACGTTGCGCTCCGAGCGGTCGTAGACCCTGCGGGTTTCCTGCGACATGTGCCTGGAGTAGTGCTCGTTGTCAAACCCCCCCGCGGGCACGACGTCGTCGACGAATTTCATGATGTTGCACTCCATCGACAGCGCCTCGGCGGTCACTGACTTGGTCGCGTCGCCGGCCCAGATCGGGCGGTTGAACAAGCCGAGCATCGAGTGCGCACCAAGGCACGACTCGGTCTTGCCCGACCCGTACTCAGGCGAATACACCCAGCCGACCGGCATCCCGTGGTTGAGTCCGTGCTCGGCGTTCCAGCAGCGGTCCGCATGCAGGCCGAGCACCGCGAGCGCGAAGACGGCCTTCGCGGGTTGCTCATTGTTCTGGAAGAAGGCAGGCATGTGGTAGTTCCACAGGTTCAGGCCGATCATGTAGCGCACGTGCTTGAACGGGATGATGATGATCCGCGGGAAGTCCGACGTCGGCATCGGTAAGTTCTGGTTGCGGTTAAAGTAGGCGGGCGCGATCGCGTGGCCCGACGCCTCGACGGACGTCACCTCGCCGTCCTTGAAGGCGCAGTTGTGCATCACGAAATACCCCGACTTCTGCTTGCCAAAGCGCACGATCACCGACGACGGGAGCGGCTGCTCGATCGAGTTGAGGTAGCACGAGAGCTGCTCCGCGGTAAGCGAGTCGGTCTGCAGCATGGCGTGCGCGTTGCTGAAGGCCGTCTTGACCTCCGACGGCGACTTGAGCGTGCACACGCAGATGATCGCCTCGACCTCGAGCACCGTGAAGCCGTTGAGGTTCGGCGCGCGCTCCGCTTCCTCCGCGGGGAGGTAGAAGACCCTATCCGGGCCGTGCTCCGGCTTCTTGATGCGCCGGCGACAGAGAAGCTTCATTAAGGGAGGCTGGTTGTCGATCGACTCGACGTACTGGTAGAGCGCGAGCACCTTCGGGATGCAGAAGTTGGCGAGCTGGATCGGCTTAGTCTCCTTGTCGCTCTTGTCGAGGCCGAGACAGCACAGGCGGTCGTTGATCTCCTCGAACGTGAAGCGCGCGCGCGACTCCACGTCCAGCTCCATGCCGTCGTCCGCCTGCTCGTCCTCGACCCGCGGGTACGGCCACTTCGTGTGGTCGAAGAGCATGTGCGCAAAATCGTCCTTGAGCGCGATGAAGTCGGGCACCGTGTCGCCGCTGTTGGGGTGCGGGCACTTCCAGGCGACGAGGCGGTTCGTGTGTTCGTTGATGTGGCCGATGGTGAGCTTGATCACGTTTTCGTTGTATGCCTGGCCCGGCGCGTACACGCACGCCTTCGAGCGCTGGCCGTACTCCAGGCGCATGCCGTACAACACATCGTAGTCGCACTCATCGCCCTGCTCGTCCTCGTTGAAGTCCTCGAGCAACACCTCGAACTCGAGCACGGTCTTGTACATGAAGTTGCGCGACGTCGCGAGCTCGGCATACCATCCACCCTGGCTAATCGGCGCCTGCACGAATTTTTTCGAGGTCTGCTTGCTGTCCTTCGTCGTCGTAATCACGATGAAGGTCTCAAACTCATCAGGCGGTTTATAGTCCGGGTCGTTGGCCGGGGGCGCGCGGCCGGAGATGTCGGGGGTGGACGCGCGCTTCGTCAGCTGGCCGCACTTGATCTTGCGCAGGCAGAGCTTCTTCTCCAGCTCCTCCTCCGAGTCGGTCTCAGCAATTTTTCTCAGCAGAGTCGGCTTTGGCGTCAGCAAGTCGTTGTAGATGCGCATGACGGCGGTCGCACCCTGCTTGGTGAAGTAGGTGCGCTCGTCGCAGTTGTTCGGCATCGTGTACTCTTCATCGGCCACACACTGGAAGGCGTGGGCCTTTGCAAAGGTGAAGCCGGCTAAGACGACCGGCATTGGCGTGACGTCAAAGCCGTTGCTGCGAGCGCGATACTGGGGGCGCTCGGCGGGTCTTCGGGGTGGGTTTCGCGCGCGGTCGGCCTGCAAGTCAGTCCCCTCCATCGCCCGGTGCGGCGGCATCGCGCGCAGAGGGGGCGGCAGAGGGAGGTCTCAGAAAGGCGCGCGACCCTGAGTCCTGCACCCCCCTCTTGCAGGGCACCCCAGGGCACCCCCAGGGCTGCAGCCCTCATCAAAATGCGAGCACCGACAGAATCGGCCCGAAAAGGGCTTCGTCTGCAAGACGGCTCAAATTCACATTTCACGATTTCACAAAAACGAGCACTTCCACGTCACTTAGGTAACTGACAAAATCGACAGAAGACAGCCCCAGAGGCCTTCTCTCTTCAAGACGGCTCAAATTCACATTTCACGATTTCTCCTCCCTTCTTACTACTCCTACTACCTACTTACTTAAAAAGGAAAGTAGGTAAGTAGTAAAATGTGAAATCGTGAAATGTGAATTTGAGCCGTCTTGAAGAGAGAAGCCCCCGGGGGCTGTCTTCTGTCTTTTTTGTCCGTTACGTCGTTACGGCGCTCGCTTTCAGTCGCTCTGGATATGATGACCGAGTTCCCGCCGCGTCGCGAGTCCGTCAGCATCATGGAGCCGCTGCGGCGCAAGCGCACGCTCTCATCAGCGCCCAGCGCGCGCAAGGCCGCCCGCACCGAAGCCATGCCCGACCCGTGGGCCACACTCGCACCGCTCGGCGACCGCGCGACTCGCACGGCAACTGCGCTTGCCGAGCTTGCGGTACAGACGACCAACATACCTGAGACGTGGAACGCGCAGTACGCGATCGCCGAGGCGGCCACTCACGAGATCTTAACCGCGCACCAAGAGTCGTGGCGCAACGGTGTCGCGCACGGCAAGTGGCTGCAGGCGCAAGAGATGGGTTACTACGACAAGCTCAACTCGCTGCAGGCCAAGCTGTGCGAGCTTCAACTGCGCTTCGACACACTGCAGGGACAGTATGACGAGGCCAAGGCGGTGATCGCGCGCGCGACTTTCCGCGATATATCCAATTTCTAACCTCAGCTGCAAACAATAATGCTTGACGGCATCCGGTCTGCGATCAACACTGTGGTGTTTGCGACGCCGATTCTCGGCACGGGTATTGCGTTTCTTGTAGCGACGACGCCGGCACGCGGCGCGGGGGTGGTCACGCGCGCGGTGGGTGGTGGGATCGCGGGCGCGACGGTCGCTTCGATGTGGGAGTTCACGGTGAACAACTCGGACCCCCCGGGGATCAAGACGGAGATCATAATGGGCAGCGCGGGGATCGGTGCGGCGGCGGGTGTCGTAGGGCCCATGGTGTTTTAATTTAACGATTCCGATGTCTGCCGACCGGTGGCATATGCCGCTCCGGCACCACAAGCTCTGGCTGCTTACACACACACGCGAGCGCGTCAAGCGTCCGCTTGCAATGCGCCTTGCGCCGCCAGTGACCCCCAACATATTCCGCGACACACATATTGCGAGAGGCTCCCCAGCGCACTTTCGTATACGCCGGGACCCAGCTCATGTACGAGAGATCAGACATAACATGCGCGCGCACAAGGGCGATAGCAAGCGCATTCTCGTCTTCGGAAAGCGGCATCATGCTTATGCGCTCGGAATATCTGGCGGCGCGGGGGTGGTCGGGCGCGGCGGCGGGGTGATCGGGCGCGAGTCCTGCTCATCGACGACCTCGCGCATGACCGCGGCGACCGACTCCGTGCTGTTGTGCGCCATTTTCTCGTACGACCCCATTTTCTCTATGAGCAACTGAAGCGCACTCATGGTCGTCGACAACGCAGTCTTCAACGCACCGTGCTCGGCAGTCAGTGCCTCGTGCTCTTTGATCAGTTTGTTGTGCGACACCATGATATCGTTCACGCCGTTGGCCCATAACGCAGTCTTCAACGCACCGTGATCGGCGTTCAGTGCCTCGTGCTCTTTGATCAGTTTGTTGTGCGACACCACGAGATCGTTCACGCCTTCCGAAATATTCTTCAACACCTCCTGCACAGTCAGCTTGCCGTCAATGTTGTCAGACACGTCAATAAGCTTACCGATAGGCACCTTGGTCATCGCCGCCTGCGCGACCGCCATGACCAAGCGGGGTGCGTCGCTTTGCAGCTTCTTGTTGACAGCATCGTCGACATAAGCGGACGTCTTTGACGCACACTTGTCGTCAATGTTGTCGCTGATGTCGCTCATGCGCGTGTCGGCGGCAATGGGGTCGTCCTCGTCCTCGCGGACCTCCTTAAATTCGCGCAGGGCGCGGATGAACTTAGCCTTTGCCTTGTGCATCTCACAGCGTTTCAGAGAGGCCATGGCGACGTCGCTGGATTTTCAGGGTGCAGCCCTGCAGGGATTCCTCACTGAGACATCCGACGAAACCTTGCAGGGAGGATTCGCCTTCATCATGTCGTCGCTGATTATCGCGCGCGGGGATCGCGATCGCGACGCGCTCCTGACCATGGTCGAGTCGCTCAACAAGGAGGATGCCAAGCTTTTCGGCGAGATCGTGAAGGCGGTCGGCCCGCTCACCGAGTGGCCGCCGCAGCACTTGCGCAACATGTTCGTGACGCATCTGACGCATGTGCCGCGCTCAAGCCTCACAATCTTCCTGCTCAAAAACAAATGCCCGGACGACCTGGTGAACAAGTGGGTCGTGGGGCGCAAAATGCTGCGTGACCAAGAGGCGTACAACCACGTGAACGGGATCATCAAGCGGCACAAGACGGGTAAGCTGACCGAGTTTGACACGCACATGCTGCACGCGGGTAACTTCAACTTCCAGCGCTTCCCGTACGACGAGATGACGAACGCCGAGGCAAAGACCAACGGGTTCACCTACAACGCCTTCTTGCGAATCTGGCAGAAGCTGATCATCACCGGCCCGACGACTCTGCAGAAGCTGCTCCAGGAGGGTGCTGTGTACACCGACTTTCACAACGGCATGTGTCGCGCGTGGACGTCGAGCTTCTTCATAGATGAGCACACGCGCTCCGTAATCGCTGAGTGCATGGAGCAAATCGGCTTCGTGTTCCAGCGCGACATCCTCAAGGACATCGACGACAATCTGCACCTCGCAACGCTCAGAGCGATGAGTTGCTCGAGACCCGGCTACATGAAAAAGATGACGCGCGCCGAGTATAATCACCTCTCCGACGACGACAAGTGTCCGATGACGATCCTGGAGTTCTCCGAGCAGACGATCCAGAAGAAGAAGAAGCAGAAGCTCGTCCCGCCCCGCGAGGAGGACGGCGAGCCGCAGGCGATTCACTTCTCGGGCTCGGAGGACGCGCCGACGCTCACGAGCACCGTCCTCGCCTCCGACGGCGTCGGCATCTCGGACCTCTTCTGATTTTTGCCCGCTCGGTCACTCACAGAGAGGTGTTTCCCCACCGCGCCCCACATAGCGTGTCCCCCCACCCCCGCAAATCGGCCGCGTCGCGACACGATTCGAATAAAAAATCGCGATCGCTTACATCGACTCGTCGTCGTCGCGCGGCGCCTCGCCCGTGATGGGGGTCAGTGGCGGCAGAGGCGACTTCCTGGTTTTGTGAGGCGGGCGAAAGCCGCGCGGTGAGGAGTCGAACCAGGCGGACTCCTGCGGGTAGGTCTTCTCGCCCAGCGCGCGCCCGAAGGCGAGGGTCACGCTCTCCTGCAAGTTCTTCACATCTGCGCTAATGCCGTGGATGTTGTCCTTGACGTTGTTGTTGACAAGGTCCTGGGTTGTGATGAGGGCGGTGATGAGCGTCTTCATGAGCATGAGCTCATGATGCAGCACCTGGTTTTGCTGCCACAGCATCTCGTTCTGCTGCTCGAGAAGCGGCGCGTTGGTCGGCTCGTCGTCGGATGCGTACATCTAGATCCGCGTTGAGACCGAAGGACGAATCTTTAATCTCCGATCCGTCATCACACTTTTTCTCATACTGTCATAATACGAGCACTTCGCCAGCCCGATCCACAATGCCCAAGACCAACGCCCAGAACGTGCGCGCCTACTACGAGCGGAACAAGAAGCTCGTCCTCTTCCGCAAGGCCATGAAGCGCTGCCGCGAGTACGGCGCGATCCCCAACGTGAAGTCGATGCGCGAGTACGAGATCCCACTGACCGCCCTGCTTGTCGCCTTTGCCGAGTGGGCTGGCAGCACCGGTGACCAGCGCAAGATCAAGAAGCAGCACGCTAAGCTAGCACGCCTGCGTGTGGAACTCGGCCCCGTGCGCAAGACCGACTTTGAAGATCCGACCCCCGACGAGCGCAAGGCTCTCACCTACTTACGCCGCTTCTCACATAGCTCAATCGAGGATGGCGTATCCACGGACGAGGCGGGGGGCATCGAGATCCCCTAAGCGACGCGCCTGTGCGCTGGGGGGGTAGAGGAAGAATTGCACAGTTGACTGCACGCGTCGTCTGAATAGTCGGTAAGCGAGTCGTATGCGATTCGCGGCCACTGTCCGGTAATCGAGCGTCGCAAAACTAAATACAGTGCTCATATTCTCACACATACGTCAGGAAATCACATGGGCGCATTGCTCTCAATGCTCCGCGACACCGAGAGCACGCTCTACCTCCCATTCGCGTCGGCCACACACGGCCGCCGCCCGCGCAACCCACACAGCTGGAGCATCTCGCGCTCCTCACGGCCTCTCGGGCGCGGCACGTCGACCCGAGAGCTTGCGGCCGGCATGTATCGAGCTTAATGCGTCTTGCGCTGCTTCGCGAGCATGTCCGCGACCGCCTTGGCGACCGGGGTATTGCGCGTGCCGACCGGCAGGAGAAACTCGCCGGGCACCTCGGCAGCCTTCAACTTGCGCTTGTTCCGCTTGCCGTAATTTGCGCCCATCACGGCCTCCGCGGCGTCGGCAACCGAGACGCGGGGTTTCGGCGGGTGCGGCTTGAATCCTGCTGGGGAGACCTGCACGCTCTCCTCGTCAAACTGCTTAGCCACCTCACGAGCAACAGAGAACTGGCACAGGTCTGGTTCAGAGGCCGCGAGGTCGTTAGCAAGAACGGCCGCGGCTTCGGCCCGCGCGATGCGCTCGTTCTCTTTCTTGTCGGCCTCCGCGTGCACGATACGCTTGCAAAGAGCATCCGTTAACGGGACATCCATGGTGGTGCGCGGGTTCAACAGGTTGTCAGCCCTGCACGAGAGCGTGTACACATGCCGGCGGACGGTCGTCTCGCCCACGGTCGCCGTGTACATTTTCGTCTGCATCAGCACGTTGGGGATCGAATAAAGCCGCGGGTCGTTGCGTACATCCGCATCCAGGTGATCGCCAGCCGCCTTCGCGAGACCGATCAGCGTCACATGCGTCTTCTGCATCGGCTCTGGCAATGGCGATAGCTCAGCTTTGGAGACAGGCCAGCCGTCGGGTCTCGGGTCGGCGTAAGTGATCTGCCCGATTTTTGTCATCGTCATGATCTCCGCTTTCACCCGATGGGCGCCGCTCCTTCCGTCTCCGACGAACCTAGCACTGCGAGACAGACGTCACAACCGTAAATGCAACACGCTCGAGCTGCAAGGTGAGGAGGCGCGCGCACCCTTGTCTCGCGGCGTCTGCGCGCAGACGCTCAAGGACGGAGGCGTAGTCGCTGGGCATCATGTAGACGGTCGCACGCGGGAAAAGGGCCATGAGAGCGGCGAAAAAATGCAGCGACGGATCGCGACTGAGACCTGCAGGTCTGCACCCGGATTTCGTCGCGGAATGCGAATCCTTGATGAACACCCAGAGACCCGCTCTGCGAGCGAGGGTCTCAGATCCCCTCTGTTCCCCCATGCCGCCGAGCCGCCTGTCGGGCCGCCTGCCGGGCCGCGGAGGGCAGCGCACCCACTCGGGCAACTCCCTGGACATCATCGCCAAGGTCCGCCGCGCGCGCGTCCTCACCCGCGCCCCGCACGCTCAGCAGCAGCGGCGCGCCAAAGACGTCAATGCCGCTTCCAATGTGCACGCTGCTGCGGGTGACTGACCGCGGCCGCGCCCACTCTGCAGGCGGCAAAGAAACGCAAGGCGACCAAGAAAAATTCCCGCAAGGCGACGGCGCCCGCCGAGCCCACCGAGCCCATTGTCATTGACATCGTCAGTGACGAAGACGAGGATGACGACATTGCTGCCCGCCAAGAGGAAGCCGCCGCGTTCGAGCGCGCGCGCGAGGCCGAGATGGAGGCCGAGGAGGCCGAGAAGCGCGCCCCGTCCCCGGTGTATGCAGTGCCCGTCATCGAGACCGAGGCGCACGACGATATTCCGATGGTGTATGCAGTGCCCCTTGAGACCGAGGCGCAGGCGCAGGCCGCGCGCGAGGAGAACGCCGCGCGCAAGGCCGAGGACGATGCCGCGCGCAAGGCCGAGGAGCAGTTCAAGCAGATGCAGCACCAGGCGAGGCTCGGGGAGAAGGCGAGGAGCGCGGTGCCATACATCCAGTCCATCGAGTATTACGTCAAGCACAAGCAGATGTCGCCCGACAAGTTACGTTCTCTCCTTGGGCGGCAGGAGCTGGACACGGAGACGGTGTGCAAGAAGCTGCTCGTTCTTCTGCATCCCGATAAGTTCGCGCTCGACAACCAGCTGCAGAAGCGCGCCAATGAGGCGACCAAGGTCGTGATGGCGATCCGACAGAAGGCGCGGGCGAGGGCGAATGCGCTCTGAGATACTCGTTGACGGCCGCGTGGTTATGGTGCTGTAGAGACGCCCGCCTAGAATCACTGCTCAAGATTCGCATGCGTCGTAGTGAGCGCTCAAAGTCCATTTGTGAGTGTCGTCAGATAATCTCGCGCGATCTCAAAGTTATGTAACGGACAAAAAGACAGAAGACAGCTCCGGGGGCTTTCTTCTTCAAGACGGCTCAAATTCACATTTCACGATTTCACATCTTCTACTACTACTACTACTTACTTACTTAAAAAGGAATGTAAGTAGTTAGTAGTAAAATGTGAAATCGTGAAATGTGAATTTGAGCCGTCTTAAAGGACGAGACCCCGGAAAGCTGTCTTCTGTCTTTTTTGTCCGTTACGTAAGTTGTCATCGTGCCACGTGTCCTCTAAGCGCTCGACCACAACTCATAGGTGAGGTCGGTCGTGTGCGGCGACGTGAGCCACACGCGCTTCACCAGCTTGTTGACGCCATACTTCTTCCCGTCGATCGCCACTCGAAAACCCGAGCCGTTGCGTGTGCCGCGCGTGATCTTGCCCTGCACCTTGACACGCCCGTGCGTCGACACGCTGATGCCGTCCTTCGCAAGCGCCGATGCTGAAGGCACGTCGGAGCTCTGGTCGTGCGCGCACAGTTTCAAGTAGAGCGCGTCGAGGTGTTCTGCGGGCGTCGCTCCGTAGCCGCCTGGCATCTCGTAGTGTTGGTTCTCATCCCACCAGACTCTCTCGACGCCAGGGCTCGTGGGCTCGGGTGCCATATGTGCTTGCTTTGTGAAGTGCTCGTCTATCAAAATATACCTTCTGCAAGCTCGTCCATACTAGGCCAGTGATAAAAATATAACCAACCGGGGTAGTAGCGTAACCGCTTCGTAAATACACCGAGCACGTATCTCATAACCTCCTGGAAGATCTCCAACGGCAGCTCAGCTAATCGATTGAGCTTAGCCGTGACACGTCGGCGGGGCATAATCACAAACTGAATCAGAACTTGTCATCATATAATCTGACACGTCATCAAAATGTCAACTCCTCTAACATTCGAGGACCTCTACTATCGCGCGATGGGCTATCGATGGCACCCGTCAATGGGCTTCGTGTTGCCCCGGGATTTCGACGAGCGTGTTATGCGAGTGTTGGAGATGTACCCTGATTTGCGATTACACGAGCTGTACCCTGATATCTTAAAATCAACGCTATTCCTTAATACGCCACTCCGTGTTGCGATAGTTGACGGACCGCTTGCCGTACTGCGCTACTTTTGGGGTATTGCGCGTAGGGTGATGCGATGATCAGACCGCAGCCTGACGAATCGCCTGGCGAAGGACCATGTTCTCCCGCTGCTCGCTCGGCGCATCGTACGGCACGTAAATACCTGCGAATAAATTGTAATCGTTGTAATTGTGTAACCGCTTCGTAAATACATTGAGCACGTATCTCATAACCTCCTGGAAGATCTCCAACGGCAGCTCAGCTAATCGATTGAGCCCAGCCGTGACACGTCGGCGGGGCATAATCACAAACTGAATCAGAACTTGTCATCACATGTTCTGATAGAGTCTATGCGGAATGACCGACCCGCCTATCATTAGGCTCATTGAGCAGATTACGGGATTCCCCCGCGAGCTCGTGCTGAAGATACTGGGCTACATACCGGTTAGGCGGCGGTTGAC
>MDTA01168591.1_pt1 | contig 47778 bp, 38 predicted proteins | sample 811151 | NCBI WGS metagenome assembly MDTA01 (sample SAMN05326648, study PRJNA326480) | marine metagenome | isolation source: seawater | place: Indian Ocean: South | collected 2010
CGGTATTACAACCGAGATCAAGTGGACGCAGTTGTAATTAATGGTCAGCTGTGTATGGCGCAAGGCAAGCCAGTTGGATGGGATGCGGAAGAACTCAGGTTGTCTGGCCTTTCCCAAGCAAAGTCTATAACAAGCAATTCGGAAATTGTTCGGCTCCATGGGCCTTCAAGTCTTTATAGATCTTAGGCCTTTACCTAGCCTCAGAACATATTCTTAAACTTACCTTACCATTCGAACAGTATTTTCAATAACTGACTTCAACGCGAAAAAACTCAAGGATTTGTGTACGTTGAAAATAATTCTGTTGTGGTCACCCAAATCAACAAGCTTATCTTAGTAACAGCGGCTTTCCTCTGTCCATATGAAATACATCGCCGTCGCATAGGCGTACCGGCTGGTCGGTTTACTTTTGCTCATTTACTCACTTTAATCTTAACCCAAATGGGGGGATGAAGGAATGAAAGCGGGATTTATCGGAACAGGCAGCATGGGCGAGCCACTGGCGGCAAATATTCTTGATCAAGAAAATTCGCTCGTGGCTTATGACATAAATCCAAAAGCGACCATTAAGCTAGCAGAAAAACAAGCGCGGATTGTCGGCTCTCCGGTTGCTGTTGCGAACGAATCTGATTTGGTTTTCGCCTGTATGCCAAGCATAGAGACCTTCCGTACGGTCATTACCGGAAAAGAAGGCGTAATTAACGGGAACCAAATGAAGACTTTTGTCAATCTTGGCACAGTAGGGACGGAAGTAGTCTCTGAGATGGAGGAAGTCCTCTCGGCGAAAGGCATTCCGATGCTGGACGCACCGATTACCGGCGGCGTGCAGCGGGCGTGGGACGCCGATATGACTGTTATCACCTCGGGCCCGCAAACCGTATATGATCAAGTCGAACCCTTTTTAAAGTCATTTGCCCGTGACATCTTCTACGTGGGAGATCAGGTAGGGCAGGCTCAAATCGCTAAAGTCTGCAATAACATCATGTCTTTCACGAATTTGGTGATCGGTCTGGAAGCTTTGACATTGGCTTCAAAAGGAGGCCTTGATCCACAAAAGGCTCTTGATGTCATCAACTCTGGTTCCGGCCAAAATAGCGCCACCTTGTCTAAGATCCCCAACTCCGTAATGAAAGGAGAATTTAATCTGCAAGCGCCAATGCATATTATTGCGAAGGACGCGATGCTTTGGCGTGTAGAATCGGAACGCCTCAAAGTGCCTCAAGGCGTTGGAAGCGCAACCTATCAGACTATTCAACAGGCACTGGCAATGGGACTACAGGACGGCGACTTAAGCGAGATCGTGAAGGTTATCGAGCGCACAGCTGGGGCTAAAATACTGCAATATGATGACTAGATTTTATGAATAATCAGATCACAACAGACAAAAAATATTCTAAGGGCCAGGAGACACTTTACAAACTCAAAGGAACTGACTCTCGCAAAAAAATTTCAGTACCTTTTATCCCTATACCGCTGTAACCATCAGGACATAGTAGTAGGTCTATCTTAGACGAATTTTTCTAAAGTCATAGCTGGACCAAGGCATAGCATAACAGTTCTACATTTAATCAAGGAGCCTATCCTTGATATAGCATGCCGGAACTAAACGTTTTGCCATCGCCAACTGTAATTAACTTCATGACTCAATACTGATTTTTTTTTGTAAATGCTAAAACTCAAACAATTTAACAGTGGCAAATCGGGATGCCGCCCGTCATATTCAATTCATCACGCAAAGTGTATTAAAGTTAGTTATTAAAAATTATTTTGGGCCAAGGTGCTTCTGAAAATGCTTGTCTGGTTAAGAAGCAAAAGATGGCAAACATATGCGGCCATTTCACTGGGGCTCGGAACGCCTGCCCTTGTTCTCGGCAAGACATTGATTTTTGCAAGCCTTTTTCTTCCGGCATTAGCTGTTCTGGCACACGTACAATTTTCCCAAAAGAACCCTATTTCTAGTTCTCTGAAAGAAAATCGTTGGCTTATCTATCTCGCACTTTGCACTGCATCTCTTTGGCTGATTAGCAGCATTTTTTCATACGATAACTCAAAATCTCTTCTCACATGGATGCGTATTATTTTACTGATCTCATTTTTTTATTTACTCGTAAACTTTTTACGCTCAGATAAAAATCTCCTACCTATATGCCTAAAGTCATTGATTTCTGGCTACGGCATTATATTGGTGGTGGCGAACTTCTCGCTTTACATAGACAGCACGATTTTCGATCTTTATGCCTCAGTTTTTAAAACTGAAATAGTTTCAGAAGTTTTAAGAATATCCCCGGTCCCAGTTCTTCTGCAGCTACTAAAGCCGTTTTACTCCGTTGCTGCTTGCGCTCTTCCAATCATACTATGGGCCGGTCTAAGAATGGGTGGTCTATGGAGAAATATATCTTTTGCTAGTATGCCCCTAATTCTCACTCTTTTATATGGGAATGGGCTGCAGCCTGGGATGTCGGCTGCTTTCGGAGTTGCAGCTGCACTTTGCGCTTTTATTTTTACACTTTTGCTGCTGCGACTAAATCGTCTATCAGTCATTACCGTTCTTGTGGTAACTATATCTGCAGCGAGCATATTCGCTGTATTTATCCTTATCAGCCTGCCTGTTCCGCCAGTATCACCCGAGCCATTGCCCAAATTACCACTACCCGATTGGCATCGTCAGGTTATCTGGGGTTTTACACTTGATGTTGCCATGAAATATCCCTTACTGGGAATTGGTCCAAATACAATAAATCTATTCCCAGGCGCTAGTGCCATTATTCCTGGCATGAACCAAGAATATGTACCGTCTCATCCTCATAATTGGTTTTTAGAAATTTTTTCAGAAACAGGTTTACTGGGTGTCATTTCCTTAATTGCGACATTGTGTGCGGCGTTTGCTATCCTTTTTAAACGAGCCGCTCAGAAAGCGGTTCCGGCAATAGCTGCAATTACTTTATTAGCGTCTTTCTTGTGCTCGTCACTTGGTAACTTTTCCATTTGGTCAATGTGGTGGCTAGCAACACTGGGAGTTCTGCTTTGCTTACCCCTCGCTGCTTTAGAAAAGGATACTTCCGTTGGTTATGGAAGCAATCGATAGAAATATTGAAGATTTAAAAATTGGCGATAGAGCCAAAAAAACTTGGACCGTTACGAAGCAGGATATTGCCAGCTTTGCAAATCTCAGCGGAGATTTTAATCCTCTTCATATTGATACTGACTACGCGATTTCAGAGGGCTACAGAGATAGCGTGGCACACGGACTTCTATTAGCTTCAAAATTATCTAGCCTAGTAGGAATGAAACTGCCTGGACGTCGTTGTCTTTTAATTGATCAGACATTAGCTTACCCCAATGCAGCATATGCAGGCGACAGACTCAATTTATCGGCAACGATCATAAATTTGCATCTAGAGCTGCGGATAGTTGAATTAAAAGTTTTAATTACAAAAATTGGTACGAATTCAAAATCCGGGAATACGGTGGCCCGAGGGAAAATGACATGCAAGATCCTATCCTCATAATCGGCGCATCCGGAACAATAGGATCAGCGATAGCAACCAAACTCACTGACGACGGTTGTTCCGTAATTCTGCATGGTGCCACAGATAGCAAGCGCCTTAAGAATTTAGCGTCAAAATTAAAATCTCCAATGATTTCTGGAGATATTTCTGATCAATTGGTTACCCAAAAATGCGCCGAAAAAGTGCATAAATGCACAGAAAATTTATCTGGGCTGATCTTTGCAGCTGCAATGCCTTTCCCCCACAAACTAACTCTCCGAACGGAATGGCAAATATTTCAGCAACAATTAGACAGTCAACTCAAACCGTTTCACCTCATAATGCAGCATTTTAAGACCGCCCTTGAAAATAGAGAGGACGGCGCCCGTGTTATTGTTCTATCAACGGAGTATTTACTCGGCACACCTCCGATTAAAATTGCTCCATATTTATCCGCAAAAGCTGCTCTCACAACATATGCCAAAGTGCTTTCTCAAGAGCTTTTAAGTTCAAAAATACGAGTGCACATCATCGCTCCTGGGCTCATCAAATCCCCATTAACGGGCGATATGCCGGATGAATATCTTGAATTATTAGCTGAACGCATGCCGGAAAAAAAATTGACCACGCCAGAGGAAGTGGCAAACCTTTGTGCTTTCATGATGCAACCGGATGCTGATGCTCTTTACGGCAATATTGTGCCAATTTCTCGCGGAACTCGCCGTTAAGACAGGATATAATACAGTGAAGGAGAACCGCCAAAAAACTTTAGAGTTAGCATTACGCGATCCATTTCTCGTCAGCCACGATACGCATTCTTTGCAAAAATTAGCTAAAATATTCTCTAAAACAAATCTATCCCTTGAAAAGTTGAGCACAGATAAAAGGGTCGCCTTGTGTGGCGGTTTCATGACTAAATTTTTGGCTGAAATCTTGCCCTTATTTTTTCTTCAGCGCGGCATTTCTCCAACTCTTTACGAATCTGAATACGGTAGTTTTCAACAAGACATAATTAACAAAGAGAGCGAATTATCGAGTTTTAATCCTGAATTGGTGGTCTTTTTTCCTACCCACCGAGACTTGAGATTTATACCTCCCACAGGTGCCAGTAATTCAATAGTGGAGAATTGTTTAGGCCGTGAAATCGATTTTTGGATGAATCTTCTCAAAAATATCGATGCTCCCACCATCCTTTTTACATTTGATCCTCCATTAACCCGTCGGCTCGGAGAAGTTGATGGTTTAAAGCCAGGCGGTTTTTTAAACTATATTCGATCACTAAATACGCGCCTTGCCAGTGATGCACCCGGGCATATTAAACTAATCGACACGGAGCAGCTGTGCGCCTCTGTTGGCGAAACTCTCTGGCATGACCAACGGCTTTATCATATGGCCAAACAGCCAATGTCTATGGACGCTCTTCCAATAATAGCCAATTCGATCGCCGCATCAGCTTCCGCGATATTAGGGAAGGCACGCAAGGTCCTTGTATTAGATTTGGATAATACATTATGGGGCGGAACAATTGGAGATGATGGACTTGATGGTATCACTCTTGGGCCAGAAACAAGTGATGGTGAATCATTCATAGAATTTCAAAAATATCTAAAATCACTGAGTGAAAGAGGGATAGTTTTAGCAGTTTGCTCAAAAAACTCTAAAGAAATAGCACTTCAACCCTTTAGAGAACACGGTGCAATGGTTCTACAAGAAGCCGACTTCCCAGTTTTCGTAGCAAATTATAAAGATAAGGCAACCAATATCAGAGCTATAGCTAAAACGCTTAACGTTGGCCTGGACTCGGTTGTATTTGCCGATGATAGTCCGGTCGAGTGTGCTTTAGTTCGGAAACAATTGCCAGAAGTTTGGGTGGTTGAATTAGCTGGAGACCCCTCTGAATTTATTCGCTGCCTCGACCATTTTATTCCATTTCCTGTAGCCTCTTTAACAGAAGAAGATTTTGCGCGCAGTGCAAGCTATCAAAGCCTAAATGCAGTTCATTCTGAACTACAAGAAACGACAGATATAGAAGGCTTTCTTCGCGACCTCAAACCTGTAGCCATACTCGAATATGTTCGTGACGATACGGTTGAAAGAATGTCACAACTGATCGCAAAGACAAATCAATTCAAGCTAAATCCAAATACTTTTTCGACATCTGAGTTAAGGAAGAAATCTTCTGAGGTACTGGCGTTCAGGCTTAAAGACCGCTTACAGGATTATGGTATAGTAAGTGTTATAGTGACCGAAACAGATTATGATGCCGATGCCCTCATTCTAAGAAACTGGGTAATGAGTTGCCGTGTCTTCTCAAGACGGCTTGAATTCCTTATCCGAGAAAAAATATCAGAAAAAGCAATTGAAAAAGGTCTCTCGAGACTTCGCCTTGAATATTTACAATCAGGTAAAAACGACTTGATATGTGATTTGCTACCCGCACTTGGCTTTTCGGAAAGTAAGATGCCAAATTGGTTTGAGGCAGATAGTATATCACCTAAGAATTTACCACCGCATTTTATAGCCCTTGAGGAAGCACCTTCATGAAAGATGACGAAATCCTAAAAAGACTCAATGAGGTGTTTTGTGATGTTATGGACGACGAAACAATTGTCCTTTCTCATTCTACGAACGCATCCGACATTGAAGAGTGGGATAGCCTCAATCAAATAAAAATTATCCTCGCTTGTGAAAAAGCATTCGGCGTAAGGCTCAATGCACGTGACATAAATTTACTTGAAAATGTGGGGGCGATGATTGAGCACTTGCAACCCTTAGTAGCTAATAAATCCTGAATAAAACTTTAATTTCAGAAATGCGTATGAAAAGGAGAGGCGCAATTGCTTTTTAGCAGTCATGCATTTCTATTTGTTTTTTTACCGCTGGTGCTTATGTCGTTCCACCTCGCCCGTCATTTTCTGGGCGGGAAAGCGGCCCTTTTAGTAGTCATCGCAGCCTCCCTGTTTTTTTACGGATACTGGAACCCACCCTTCTTATTTTTGTTGATCGGTTCAATGCTGATCAACTTTGGATTTGTAAAAATATTATCTACAAACCCTGGGCGGTTATGGCTCGCAGTCGCAATCACTCTAAACCTAACCATTCTTGGATATTTCAAATACCGAAATTTCTTTCTCGAGAACCTCATGATGGCTAGCGAGGCATTTGCCATATCGGGAACACTCGATCCCTTGGTAGTACCACTAGCAATTTCCTTTTTCACTTTTCAGCAAATAGCATTACTCATAGACGTCAAAGAAGGCCATGCAAAGATTTCAAATCCCCTCGATTTTGCAGCATTTATTGCCCTTTTTCCGCAACTCATCGCAGGCCCAATTGTCTTATTTCGAGAGATGCGAGAACAATTCTCTGACCTTCGAACTGGTCATTACAAGGGATTAGAATTTATTGGCCCAGGGGTAATCGTATTTTCGCTCGGCTTATTCAAGAAAGTTGTCCTCGCAGATTCGATCGCACCTTACGCGGACTTAGCATTCTCAATTCCCGACCAACTTACCACGTTAGAGGCCTGGTTCGGAGCAATTGCATATAGCTTGCAACTTTACTTCGATTTTTCGGGCTATTCAGATATGGCTGTTGGGCTCGGCCTTATGCTTGGCTTAACTCTTCCGATAAATTTCAAGACACCTTTTCGAGCTACGTCAATGATCGACTTTTGGAAACGGTGGCACATAACCATGACCCGCTTTTTTATGTTATATGTTTACTCTCCAGTCGCGCTTACTTTTGCAAGATGGTCGCAACAACGTAATTTATCTCAAGGAATTACATTTGTAATAGCGATCGCACTTCCGACAGCCTTTACATTTCTTCTTTCAGGGCTTTGGCACGGTGCCGCGTGGCACTTCGTTGCCTTCGGACTAATAAATGGAATTGGCCTAGTTTTAAATCATGCATGGCGCGAAGCAAAATTACCTAGAATTCCGAAACTATTAGGATGGCTGCTAACGATATTAGTTGTAATCGTGTCTTTCGTTTATTTTCGTGCCGAAAATATGGCAGCTGCGGCAACCATACTAAAAGTAATGTTTTGGTCCCCGGTCTTAGTATTACCAAGCTGGCTTTCTGTAATTGCTGACAATTTTGGATTGCCATGGCAAAGCCTGTCCTTTTTAGCAAGCGGAAGCTATACCCTGCGGCTCGTCCTATGGATTACACTGGCTGGGATAATATCTTTATCCTCATTTAACTTTGTGGAACGTAGCGGTACTTTGAGAGCATCATGGGCTAACGCTATTTTAGCTGCTACTGCTTTGGTTTTGAGTATCGGACTACTCGATCGTCCAAAAGCATTTATCTATTTTCAATTCTAAGTAGAATTATGAACCAACCCTGGAAAATATTCCTCATATTTCGATTTCCCCTGGCGTTACTTTTTTTGATCGGGTTTATTGAATTTGCCGCATATTCTCTCTCTACAACGCCTAAATTACGCCATCCTTTAGATCGTCTGGTTGCCAATATAGATAGTTGGCCAGGTGATAGTGAGACTGTCCTATTAGGTGATAGCGTAACGCAGGATGTAGCATGGACTTATAAATTAGCGCCAAGAAACTCTCTTGCAAATCTGACGACTAACCAAGCAAGCGGTCTAATTGGAAGCTACTTACTTTTGAAACGCTATTTAAAAATTCACAACTCGCCCCGCCGGATACTTATTGCATCGACCCCTGAATTTTTTTCTTATTCACCGAATCCTCAGACCGCCGAAATTTATCTCAATACCGTGTTTGAACGCGAGGCGGAAGTTAAAGAATTACAAGCCGCCGGCATTACAGTCGTAAGAGAGCGCTGGAAGCCCGCTATTCTGAATTTGGAAAATAAAATCTTTGATAGAATTGCTGCTTTAATGTTTTCGAAGGCTCCATCCAAAAAAAAATTACCAATATCAAATAACTTGCCGCAACAAACTCTGGCAGATGTTAAACCTAAATTTTTAGATAAATATTTAGCACTCAGGGCCACCTCAGACTTAAAGCTTTCGAAAAATTCAAAACATTCAATCAAAAAATTATGTGAGCTTTCGAAAATTCATAAATTCCAGATAATTTTTATCTGGGCACCGGTACCTAACAGCGTTCTCGAAATCTGGAATGGCGATGCCAGACTTAGTAAATTAGGAGAAAATATAAAAATCGCCACCGATGAACTTTGTTTTGATACTAAATTCTTCGATATTAATCAGAATGTAACTTTTCCAGATTATGCATTCCGTGACCCAGATCACCTTAGGAGACCGTATTGGACAATGCTATACGCCAAAACTCTCAGAAACCTAATTGGGGGAAATATTAGTTTTTAACTTTTCTTCAAACATTGATTTAGCTGGAAAGGGCCTAGATCATTCCAGCGTTCTAGCCGCCAGAACCGCTGTCAGAAGTTTCCCGACCTCTTTACGCCGGACTTTTTTCCGTGTCCATTTCCAGTCAGCGGTATGGACCACAACAATTTTTAGACTGGGCGCGACAATAATATATTGGCCACCGTTACCGCGTGCCGAGAAAGCATCGTCACCAAGATAGTTCTTGAAATGCCGTCGGCCAGGACGCACGGTCCACCACATATACCCATACCCAACACTTTTTTTATTTTTCCGACTAGTTATGGAATGCGTTCTGGTGCTTTCTCTTACCCAGTCCGTCGATATAATTTGTCGGCCACGCCAATTACCCCCACGGGCAAACAGTAATCCAAACCGTGCCATATCTCGCGCACTCATACGAAATGGATATGCGGGGTAACGAGATAAGTATTCTTTATGAAATCGCCCATCCGACACCAAGAAATCCTGCATGCCAATCGGCCTGGCGATATCTCGGTTAAACGCTTGAAATACATTACTACCAGTTAGCCGATGAAAAATAGTTGCTAAAACATTAAAATCCCAATTGTTGTAATACCAAAATTCACCAGGCTTATACTCACCCCGGTCCGGACGGATGAGTACTTTTTTGTAAGATGTGTATGCAGCTGGACGGAAAACACCGGACCTTGATCGAAGCAGGTCAATGATCCTTGCCGATTTCTCGGTTTCGCTTAATGGGTCGTCCTCGTCAATTCCTAGTGATGATAGGTTTGCTTTAATATCAATAGTTCCAGCATCTACATGAATGCCAAATAGCGCACTCATAAAACTCTTTCGAACAGAAAAAACACTAGTTTTTTCGTCTGTGTTACCCCACGCAACTAGAACTTTTCCTCCATAAATAACAATGAAAGCGTTCGAGGCCATTTTATCGAATATTCTTTTTGCTTTTTTTAACTTGGCACTTGAGAAACCCACATTTTCCGGAACTTGGATATGATCCCAACTTTTGCCTGGGAATTGTTTTTCTGTTGCCCAGACCACTGAAGCCATAGTCAAAAAGGAAAACAGAAAGACCCATCTCATTAATTTACAGCACATATTTTTGCTCTTCCAAACAATATGACACGCAGTCAATTAAATATTAGCCTCATACGAATAGACTAACGCATTACGCCACGGTTGTTACTTGCTTTGCAATTCTGCCAGCACCCCCACATGCCATGAGACGACACACTTGACACCTACGGACTTGCGATACAGTTCATAACCAATGTCCATTGAACTAACTACTGAGCACTTTAGACGTGCCGATGAAAGCGATGACGCCGTATTCTATAGCGAACCGCGGCTCGTAAAGCATATTGATGAATTTGCTTGCGCGGCATTGGCAAGTTATTTCCAGCTAACATTACCCGAGGATGGCAATCTTCTCGATTTAATGTCCAGTTGGGCGTCACATCTACCTGCAACACCTAAATATAGGCGCGTCACCGGCTTGGGAATGAACAAAACGGAGCTAAACGAAAATCCTCAATTAACTGATCATATAGTCCATAATCTTGCTATCGACCCTAAGTTACCATTTGAAGACGCGTCATTTGATGGGTGTATGATTACAGTTTCAGTACAATACCTAATTCACCCCATAACTGTGTTTGAGGAAGTAGCCCGCGTATTAAAGCCGCAAAGTCCGTGCATAGTATCATTCTCAAATCGTTGTTTTCCAACTAAAGCAGTTGAAATTTGGCAGAGGCTCACCTCGTCAGGTCATGCCAAGCTTGTGGGCTATTACTTTGATGCTACCCGGCAATTCGGACCGCATAAATTTCAAGACATTTCACCGAATAAAGGTCAGACAGATCCCCTCTTCGTCGTTTGTGCGCATTCAACATATTCGAATGATAGGTGAGTTAGTTACAAGATAGGCACATATATGGTTTATTTGTAGCTTGCCCGCCTAGGGATTGAAGAGTAGCGCAAATAGTCACTTAATTCTTTTTGCTACAGCACGTTCAAAGTTTATGTAGTTTTGTTCAAGCTGCCATTGAAGTGCGGCTTTAGGATTTTTCCTCAAAAACCTATCACACTGGTTTGTTAGAACCGAGTTATACAGTTTCTGATCCGCACATTCAGCGCGGAAACCGTCGTACTTATTGCTTCGCCATAAGCGTTTACCCGGTACAAAAGAATAAGTGAGGCTGTTCCGCGACATTGTTTTAATCTGGTCATATGTGAGATTATAGCTTTGAGCAGCACGCAGATATTCATGCGTTAGATTTATACGCGCGACACCTTCATCGTCAGTTGATAGAGTTACTGGAACCCCGTATTTCAGATAGGTGGGAAAAGGATGATCTTCTCCCTTAACACCCAAAATAATATCATTACTCGTTAGATTGATCTCAATTAAAACATCACGGTCTACTAACGTTTGTAGAAGTTGGTAGGGGTCATTTTCATGCATTATATCGATACCGTGACCAATTCTTTGTGCCTGAGCTATTTCCACCGCATCTCTTATATGAGAGCGCAAGTACCTTGGGGGTACCATGCCGAGTTTAAGCTCACCCGCATGTAGCGTGACAGAAACACCCGGCATAATCTTTTTAAGTGATCCAATAAGCTCCATCTGTTGCCTATAATTTCTGAGCGTGATGGGCGCGTCTTCTGGCCCCACAAGATTAATACCTACAATGCGGGGATCCGTTTTCACCAATTCGAATGCATGAACTAGCTCTGCAAACAGCTGCTCTTTTGGGACTATTCGTTTTAGAGATGCGATATAGCGGACTTGAACGCCGCAGAAATCATTACTTTGCAATAATATTTTCTTTGAAGAACAGTTAAGAATGGTGCGAGCGGTTTTCTCCATCGCGTCATAAACAGAACGGGTTTTTTTCGCCAGTTCACGGACACCACTGTCCATTAATTGTTGACGAAGTCTAATTAAATTATTGTCCCATTTTATTGTTTTCCCCAATTTCCGAGCAGCCCTCATACCCTCAGAAAACATTAGTTCTAAATAAAGAATATTCTGGTCAGCAGCGCGCTTCACAGCGCTGGCAAGACCATAGGCAGGTCCGTTTTCGGTTTCCGTAACGGCATCAAAACCAGCGAATGAACCAAAAAACTGTGTAGCCCCTGAAACATCTCTGAGATGGTAGTTTCGAGTGGATAATGCATCTACTAAGGATGCATAGGTCGCCAGATTTTTTACTGCATGTTTTAACAATGGTTTGCCGGCACGCACGTCGCATGGAGGATTCGTTATTCTTTTTGTGGCCAATTCGACACACATTTTTTCTTTTATTCCCCACTCTATGTATTCTTCGGAGTAAGCGCTGCCCACCATATGAGAATGTAAGTCGCCTCCTTTCGGCATAGCCCTCAGAAATGCGTATAATTCTGGTGTTTTTGTCGTAATTTCCGCAAAATGCTCTGATACTATCTGATCCCCGGCATGGACACGTCCATTAACAAGCATAAGAGTAATCAGAACTCCGGTTATTTTTAGCAGCGTATTTCGCATTTTAAGTTCACCTTTTGATGGAAACCCAATATTGCTAATCATGGGTTATTTTGCAAAGGGCTAGCAGTTTTATAAGGGAATGAAAATGAACAATCTCTAAGCATTTTATGCTGTAATAAAATAAAATTTATAAATACAATTTTGAAAAGAGAAAAATATGACAAGTAATATTCTTTTATATGCTTGGAATAATTCAAAAAAACAGCAATTATATTTAATAATTGTTACATTATTATTTCTTCCATTATTGTATTTTACATTTGAACTCCCAAAGATAATTATTAATGATGCTATTTCAGTTAGTTCCGCGGATTTTTCTCGTACAATTTTTGGCACGGAACTTGGCCAAGTAACATTCCTATTACTGTTGTGTTTTGCGTTTCTCGCTCTAGTGCTCGCAAGTTTTGGAACATTATACCATCTGAGCGTTTACAAAGGCGTATTGGCTGAAGTTTTATTGAGACGGCTTCGCTTTGATCTTTATCAGCGTATTCTTCAATTTCCAATTAGTCACTTTCGCAGAACCAACTCAGGCGAAATTGTGACGATGACGACAGCTGAAGTAGAGCCGATTGGTCGCTACCTAGGCATCGCGTTTGCCGACCCAGTCTTAAATATAGGTACCATGGCGACGGCAATGTTATTTTTATTTGTTCAAGACTGGGTATTGGGACTGGCAGCGCTGTCTTTGTTTCCGATACAAGTTATCGTCATACCAAGATTACAGAAAAAACTTAACGTCGTATCGCGACGTCGTGTTTTGACAGTTAGAAAATTTGCTGGCCAGGTGTCTGAAACATTGCAGGGCGTGCGTGACATCCATTCGAATGATACATCGACATTTGAAATGAGCCGGACTGGAGCACGACTGGGTCAGCTATTTCGCATCCGCAGAGAAATGTACCATCGAGAGAATTTCATAAAGGTCTTGAATGCCCTAATGACCCAGATAACGCCTTTCTTCTTTTATTCAATTGGAGGCTACTATGTCATCAAGGGCAATCTAACTATCGGTGGTTTAGTTGCGGTTATTGGCGCCTATCGTGAGGCGGTTCGCCCATGGACTAAACTGATAGAAAATTACCAAAAACACGAAGATAATAAGGTTAAATATCAAACCCTGGTGGAAAATTTTAATGTAGAGAATAAGGATATTAGCCCAATTGTGAATGCCAAAACGCAGGTACAAGAAAAAATTAAAGGGCTTTTGTCTGTTTCAAACGTTACCATACGCGATGGCGAAACGCAGTTATTAGAGGATGTCAGCTTTGAATCTTGTCTTCCTGGACATATAGCATTAATTGGCCCAGCTGGCAGCGGTAAAGTTGAGCTTGCTCAACTATTCTGCCAACTACAAGTTCCATCTACCGGCGAAATCAGGTGCGGAGATTTATCATTCGCTACGTTACAGCCTACCCAGATAGGGCGTTATATTGGTTATGTCGATCAAGATTCCCACGTCTTCTCAGGAACATGGCGAGATAATCTACATTACGGTCTAAAACACAAACCAATTTCTGAGGTTGAATATTCGGGAACTGCATTTCGTGAACGCAAGAAGTTCATTGAAGAGGCAGAGGCAGCTGGGAATCTGAGCTGTGATTTAGCAGCGGACTGGATAGATTATGAAGCGTTAAGAATTGCTGGCCCAGATGATTTGGATAAAAATACTATCGAAATAATTAAAATTATAGGCCTGGAGAATACAATTTTCCAAAAGGGTCTATCGCAAATCTACACGCAGGCATCGGATCCCCAGATTGAGAAAAGAATCTTACAGGCCCGTAGTCTTTTTGCAGAGCGGCTATCGAAGAGTGATTTCCCCAACGCCGCGGAACTCTTCGACATATCCAAATATAATTTAAATGCGACATTGGCAGAAAATTTACTATTCGGTCATCATCGTGATGAAACTTTTAATCCGGATAATTTGGGGCGTAATGAGTATGTTATTGAAACGCTGAAGAGGGCTGATCTCTATGAAAGTTTACTAGACTTAGGCCGTCAGGCAACTTTGCAGATGCTGGAGATGTTCAGCGAAATATCCGCAGATGATCGGCGAATTGGTAAACTCAGTCTAATTCCTGTAGATGCGATGACCGATTATGAGGCACTCATCAATAAATTAGATAATGAGGAGATGTCAGGGCTCCAGGAGGCAGAAAAGAACATGCTCTTTTCGGTAGCCTTTAAACTAGTTCCTGCCGATCAAAGGTTGGGTTTGGTCGATACAAAAATACAGGAATCAGTTCTTGCGGCTCGGAAAGACTTATTATCGAATTTACCAAATGACTTGAGCGGAAAGTTCAATAAATTCAGCGCAGATAAGGTTTGTGAGGGCATAACTGTACAATCGAACATTCTGTTTGGTCGAATTGCTGACCGTCGGCATAAAGAAAACATATATGAGCTTATGTTAGATGTTGTGACAGAAGTTGGACTTAAGGATGAATTGGTCGGTTTAGGCTTGGAGTCCAGTGTTGGTAGCTCAGGTTCGTCTCTTACGCCTAGTGAACGTCAAAAGCTTGTGCTAGGTCGTGCTTTACTGAAGAAACCAGAGATCCTAATTGTGAATGAAGCACTATCCACATTAGATCCAAAAGAGCAGTCTGCAATACGAGGCAATTTAATGTCGGCGTTAAAAGAATCCTCTCTTATTTGGGTAGACCAGGAGGGACTTAAAACGGATGGCTTTGATCAAGTAATAAGCATGAAAGGCGGTAAAATCATTGCACAACGTTCTGGTGACGGAACACACACTAAAATAGTCAAAGATTTATCCATCAAGGATGCCAGCTTTAATGTAAGCGATGAAATTAATGTACTTCGAACAGTGCCGCTTTTAGCTGATTTGTCACCAGAAACACTTAAACTGATCGCTTTCTCTAGTGAGCGTCATAATTTGGTTGCTGGGGATGTACTTTTTAATTCGGGGGATACAAGCAACGGAGCATATATTGTATTATCAGGCCAACTTGAAGTCAGCATTGATAAAGATGGTAGCAAAAAAGTTATTGGAAGCGTTGATGTGGGTGACTTAGTGGGCGAAGTGGGTATCCTATCCAACGTCCCTCGCACCGCGACTGTATCTGCGGTAGATAATGCCTCTGTCTTGTTACTAACAAGAGAGATTTTTACAGACCTGATAAAGACTAATAGTAGCGTAAATGAGAAAGTTATTGGATTACTCTCTGAACGTCTCGCGTCTGCAACTATAGAACTAAGTCAATCTACTTAAAACGTAAATGAATTAGACTGTAGGACGAACTTTTTGCCTTTCTTTGATCGAGACACTAAATAGTCACCTGGGCACTTTCGTAACCAATCGTGCCCGTAAGCATGATATTGAAGCTGATGCTTAAACGATCAGCACCAGATTTATTTTCAGCTACGCTGTGTTCTAGCCAAGATGGGAACATAATTAGCATGCCTTCGTCGGGCTGAAGATAATGGCGGTCGCTGTTTTGTGGTGTAATTTCCTCAAATTGAGGGCTAAGAACCGCCGCCTGGGCGCGGGGATCATGAAATACAATGTCGCCGCATCCTTTTGGTGTCTGCACATAATAAACGCCGCTTAGAAAACAGTTAGGATGAGAATGCCGCGGATGAATCTCACCAGTGCCATTCATATTCGCCCAACATTCAGAAATATAGAAATGGTCAAACTTATAGCGCATGAAGCCAAGCGCCTGGTCAGCAGCCGGAATAATAAATTCTGACAAAGGCAGAAACGCATCATACTCCAATAAATTTGTCGGGCTCATCCAAACCTTACCGCTGCTGCGCGTATTTCCCTCACCTGCAGCACGCATTTCCTCAACGGCCCGCATCAGACCTTCATTAATCTTAGAACTATCACTGACCTTGTGAAGCCAAAGACAGCTCGGAAATAGTTCCATAACATCGGATGCTTCAAACATTTTGCCGCTCCTTCGGCATTTGCCTGCAAAAATTACATCATTGGTGAAGTTGCAAGCGGGCCGTATTGTACATTCTCTATATTTGGTTAATCGCGATTTCGGCTCTTATTAACCGGTATGAACTGGCTTACTCCTACTCGTACTATGCCCAAATTTTTGGCTATTCTAATTTGCGCAGCTGGGCTCGAGACTGCGACAGCACGAACCATCGTGCTATGTGCGTTGTAAAATGATCATAATTCTCGGAGCTTTATAACCTGTCGACTTAAAAGCCAACACCGGTGCTGACGACTTATTCTTAATAAAGTGCTATTTGCGTCGCTTTTTTGAGGCTAAATGAATGATTTTCGTGTGCTAAAATGCGTACTACCGTGCCCTCAGTCCTATCCTCCATAATACGTGCAAATTCCGCTGCAATGGCAAACCAATAAGCTGCCAAATCCCAGTCCTGTGCCACACCGTGACCGCGAGCGTATAATAATCCCATGGCAATCTGAGCTTTTGCATCTCCCTCTTGTGCCAAAGGCATCATTTCCGACTTTACAGTCTGCCAATCCCCTCTGATGAAAGCCTCACGTCCCTCTTCGAAACCAGCCAGAGCTGACGCGGGAATTATAATCAACATTACTATAATCGTTCTCAATAAATTCAGCATCTAATTCTCCTATTGCACCGCTGAATACCAATCAGACATTTAAGCGACGAATTATTCGCGTCTTTACAGTTCCTGAATGAACCCACAATTTATGGAATGCCTCCATAAAATCGGAGAGTTTTGTAACACCTGGCACGGATTTAGATTCGCCATAGCGTCTCATGATGGTTAGCTAGTAGCTAGAATACGATTTATCGATTGACGCGATTAAAATATTCCCCAATGGGTTTTCTCAAAACTGTATAGAGGCTAAACAATGGCCAAATTTGTGACCTAAATAAGGCGAGAATTTGCTAAAATAGCGGAAATTTTGGGAATTAGCCGAAACAAAATTAAAATACTTTTTAAAATACCTTCCGTAATTAGTTAACTCACTTTTGTTCCAAGCCATGAACCTTTCAGCTTCATCGCCGATCTCTTCCGTGAGCATTTTCCAAGCTAAGCCATGACAGCCTGTCCCCCTTGGATAAGATTGACGAAATTGTCTAATGTAAGGTGAAATTAATAAAATTAAGCATTAATGGAGAAAACCTAGCCATGGCGCAGACCGTAATTTTAACTGGTGATATTAATTTACTAGGCGTAAATGATCCGAAGATTCCATTTGCGCAGATTGGCCCAACGCTAAAAAAGGCAGATCTCGTAATCTCTAATTTCGAATGTTGCCTCTATGAGCCGGACGAAGAACGCTCCATCCATGATGAAGGTTTTTATGCAAATTTAGCATCGGGTGAGACCCTTTTAGAGGGCGGTATAGGCATCATTGGTAATGCCAATAATGTAAACTTCGGAGCTTCGGCAATTCGCTCTTCGTGTGCCCGACTTGATGAACTGGGGATTCCCCATGCTGGTGCCGGTGTCGATCGAAAAAGTGCCTACGCTCCGGTCTTCGTCGAAGTAGACAAAGTTAAATACGGCTTTATGCAGCGTTCATCAGTCTATTGGTCACATGGTGGACATGAGGCGACAGATGACCATCCAGGAATTGCAATCGTACAAGCCCATACCGCCTATAAACCATTAGTTACCGAAACTAAAACGCTCACTCGACCGGGAAACCCACCCGAGATCATTACATGGTGCGAAACATCCTCAATGCAGGCCTATCAGGATGATCTCGCAGCTGCGCGCAAACAATGCGACGTGCTAATTGCCTCCAATCACTGGGGCTGTGGATACGACGTCCTCCAATATATGGAAGAACTGGGTCGTGCCGCGATCGATGCCGGCGCTGATGTGGTAATGGGTCACGGTCCGCATTTTCCACTGCCGGTCGAAGTTTACAAAGGCAAACCCATTTTTTACAGCCTTGGCAGCTTCTCCTTCCACACTGGCCATAGAGCACAAAAGCATCCTGACTGGATTGGCTTCATGCCGAAACTAACGGTTGAGGACAATAAAGTAACCGCCGCACGGTTTGCGCTTGTCCGTCATAATGAGAAGAACGAGACCTATTTCGTCTCGCCGGCTAATGAGACTATGGAGTTGGAAAAAGTATACGGACCGTCGGAAGTTTATGGGACTAAATACAGTATAGACGGAGACAATGTAGTGGTTACGCTCTAGCTGAACATCCCAAGCCAACGCCACCAAACAAAGCTCAATGGGGCAATTACAGCGAGATAAATTACCGACCAGCACAACCCCATGAGCGTGGTATTCAGCAACGAGATGCGCCCTAGAAGGGCGCCTGTCAGTATTGGTGGGATTTGATAAGGGTAAAGTATTACGTATTGCCCGATTGTATGGGCCATTAAAACTGTAAGTATGGGCCACCCAGCAATTGTAGCTATGTCGTTTGCCATTGGAGTTAAAAGTGGAGCCACCCCAGCAGTAGTCGTGACACCAGCAATAGCGCTATACACCGCAATCATCGTTGCAAAATTTTTACCATCACTCCCCGGTTCAAAATCCGTGAAAGCGAATATCGTAGATCCAATAGATGGCGCAAGTCCACTCGCGGCAATGACACTACCTAAGCTTATGATACCAACTGTGAATATCCACGGTGTATAATCACAGTCCTTCGCCATGGCCTCAGCATCTATAGCCCCAACATAAGGCAGTACACAGACAATCGCACCGGAAAGACCTATCCAGGCAGGAGATACACCGTGCAAGAAATCTGTTGTCCACAACGCCAACACAGCAACCAGTATCACCGTCAAGCGCCGTTCTTGCGCAGTCCAAGGTCGTATATCGATTTCGGGCACCGCAGCATGATCGACACGGTCCTTAAACAAGATCAATGATAGTGCAGTTATAGACAGCAATGTCATAACCCCAGTAACTGGAAAATGAAGTAGCATATAAGGTGCAAAATGCAGCACTATCCCGAAAAGGCTCTCCGCCGCCCCTGCCATAACGACTGTCGGTATACCCGCCGGCAAGATTGAATACCCCGACATCACCGTACTAAATACCGCCGCCATAATCAGGCCAATGCGACCTCGCCTTCCTTCGGACAACCCAAGCGCGTCTGCTAGCGCAATCACTAGTGGAATAAGGATGGCACAACGACCCATCGAAGATGGCATCAGAAAGCAAAATACAAACCCAGCGAGCACTGTCCCAACGATTGCACCTGCATAGGATTGACCGAAGCGCTGCAACAATACCCTCGCAAGCCTATCCCCCAGACCGGTACGATGAATAGCCAAGCCGAAAATGATACCGGTAAATGTAAGCCACGCAGCACCGGCACTAAAGCCGGAAAATGTCACAGAAGCCGGGGCCAACCCGAATAGCATAACTACGAGAAAAAGAATAATAGTTGGAAGTGCTGGCGAAACAATACCGGTCACCCAAAGAGACACAACTATCACTGTAAGGCCCAACACACGGGAACTAACTACATCCAAGCCGTCTAACGGCGCGATTACGAAAACAACAATACCGATGCAAGCAGACAATGCGGCTACATATTTAGCAGGCGTTGTCATAATGCACGTCACAATAGAATTTGACTTCTACTTATCCGTCATTTCCGTATATGCCTGCGGCCAAGCCCCCGGCATAGAGCGTTCATACTGTGGCGGATAAGAAATATCGACCCCTAATTCGTACGCCGCTCTCCAAGGCCAACGCGGCTCATAGAGCATCCCGCGAGCTAACGCGACCATATCAGCCTTGTCTTCCTGAATAATCTCATTGGCAAATTTTGGATCACGGATCATACCAACTGCCATAACTGGCATTGACGTCTCTCTTTTTACGGCTTCCGCACCTGGTAATTGATAGCCAGGATGAAGTTCAATCTGTTGTTGAAATGTAATGCCCCCACCAGAGCAAGTAACATAATCGCACCCGAGTGCTTGGAGTTCGTTACTCAACTCGATAGAATCTTCAATTTGCCAACCTCCATCCGCAAAATCCGTTGCAGAAATACGAACACCAAGTGGCTTATTCTTTGGCCAAATAGCACGCACTGCCTTTAACAATGCCAACGGATAACGCATTCGATTCCTTAAACTACCGCCAAATTCATCTTCACGTTGGTTGGCAATCGGTGAAAGAAACTCATGTATCAGATAGCCATGAGCGTAATGCAACTCCATTAGATCGTAGCCCAACCGTACCGCACGTTCTGCAGATGTCACAAACGATGCTTGAATGCGTGCCATTTCTTTTTGACTTAACGCATGGGGCTTCGGCCAGTTTTTAGCCATAGGAATTGCAGATGGCGCCTCAGTCCTCCAGCTTCTTTCATCATCTTCAGCGATAGGCCCGCGCCCTTCCCAAGGCCGCTCTGCTGATCCTTTGCGGCCCGCATGCGCAAGCTGAATCCCAATGGGTATATCACTAATTTCTCGACAAAACTTTAGCACCCGCAACAAAGCCGCTTCATTTTCATCTGAGTACAGCCCCAAACAACCTGGGCTAATACGCCCTTCCGGTTCCACTGCAGTGGCCTCGTTGATTAACAAACCCGCGCCGGAAAGTGAGAAGTTCCCAAGGTGCATCAAATGCCAGTCATTTGCGCTACCTTCATGAGCACTATACTGGCACATGGGTGAAACTACGATGCGATTAGGAAGCGTTACCCCTCGCAGTTGTATCGGCTCAAATAAAGCAACACTCATTTTTACCTCTCAGCCGAACCAGTTCTGCTTTCAATAATGTTATCATCTTCTAATTTGTCGAGCGCATCTACTGTATAACCAAGCTCCTTCAAAACTTCCCGCGTATGCTCGCCCACTTCGGGTGGCTGTGTTCTCAGCCCCAAATCATGATCGCCGATCTCGATAGGAAGTCTCGGTAATTTCACGGTTCGCCCATCGGGTAGTTGGGTTACCAACATCCTTCCGTTTGCGTTTAGTTGCGGGTCGTCAAATAAATCCTTCGTTTCCGCAACTGGAGCAAAGGGGATATTAATCTCTTCACAAATCTCCAATACTTCCGACTTACTATGCGCCCGAATCATGTCGCGTATAATCGGCTTCAATCTCTCCTGAGCCGCGACACGGTCTTCATTGGTTTGAAAATCGGGATCAGCCAATAAATCGGATCGGCCAAATTTTTGGCAAAATCGGCGCCAATGGTTGTCGCTAGTGATACCAATAAAAACTTGCTTTGCGTCAGACGTTTCCATCACTTCGTAAACGGCCCACGCGCTCCAACGAACCGGCATTGGGGGCACTTCTTTTTGCTGAATTGCTTCTCCTGACATATGCGTCCCCATCAGATGAGCCACATTTTCGAATAGAGCACTTTTTACTAATTGACCTTTACCCGAGTGGTCCCTTTCCCGCAACGCTGCCAAAATACCGACGACACCGAACGTGCCACCCATAATATCTATCACTGACGCACCAGCGCGTAGCGGATGTCCCGGAGGACCCGTCATATAAGCAAGGCCACCCATAAATTGAACTACTTCGTCCAAAGCCTGGCGCTTTTCATAAGGCCCACTCAAGAAACCCTTAAGGGAACAATAGACCAGTCGAGGATTGACCTTGGAAACGTCTTCATAACCGCATCCCAATCGATCCATTGTTCCTGGCGCAAAATTTTCCGTCAATACATCAGCTTGAGCTATTAACTTTTGCGCAATTTCCAAACCTTTAGGTTCTTTAAGATTCAGTGCGATACTGCGGCGATTACGGTTGAAGGATGAGAAAAACCCCGCGGCGAAACCTGATAATTTCCGTGTCTTATCCCCACCAGGTGCGGGTTCTACTTTAATGACATCCGCGCCTAAATCCGCCAAGACCACGCCACAGGACGGCCCCATAATAATTTGGCAAAACTCCACCACTTTGAGCCCCGCCAACGGCAGAGGTTGATCTTGATTGCCGGACATGAAGCCCTCCTCGATTTAGTATTTTATGAGAGGATTGTGCCTTCAGATCGCAACATATGCAGGGCACCCCTTACAGCGTCGGCAGTAAGATCTGCATCTTCGTCCGTATGCACTGCAGATACTTTACCAGCCAATTTTCCATTAATATCAATGCCATTGACCATAAGACCAAGCCGAAATTTAGTCACCGTCTCCGCATCCTTCTTAAAGAAGTTGCATTTTCGACTCATAAAATCAAAATTTAGTGGATCTATGTCTACATTGTCCGGGTTGGTAAAAAAATGTAGTTCAGAAAACTGACCGTAGACCGCCCACTTCACACCCTCATCGACAAAAACCTGATTTACCTTGGCGCGAATACTAGCGGCAATATCAATAGCATCCTGAGTAGGTGTCTCATCCCGAACCATCTTCAGTGTAGCAACACCAGCTGCGGAAGAAAGCGGATTAGCATTAAATGTACCCTGATGGCTGACCTTTTCGAGGCCCTTTGATACTGTAACGTCAAAATCCAAATGGTCGAGTAAATCTTTACGGCCGCATACCGCCCCACCAGGTAATCCACCTGCAACAATTTTAGCCAGACTGGCCATATCCGGAATGACATTATGGAATTCCTGTGCACCACCTCGTGATGCACGAAAGCCTGATACCACCTCATCAAAAATAAGGATGATTTCGCGCTTCGCAGTAATTTCTCGCAGCGCCTGAAGGAATTCTCGTGTCACCGGAGTTTGCCCAAAACCTGACCCTGTTGGCTCGAGAATTACCGCACATATATCATCATTCGCTTCAATGATTCTGCGCGTCTCATCTATATCATCCGGGGGCGCTATCACAACCTTATCAGCAATACCGTCTAAAACACCTGGTGTAGGAGAACCATCAAAATGATCGGACACGCCAAATGCCACATGATCATGCCAACCGTGAAAATGACCTTTGAAGCGCAGCAGAGTTTCACGTCCAGTGTGAGCCCGTGCCAACCGTAATGCCATTAGATTAGCTTCGGTACCGGAAGATACAAACCGCACTTCTTCAGCACACGGCAAGAGCTCCTTCACCAAAGCACCCCATTCAATTTCACCACGATGACCGGCACCATAATGGGTTCCTTTGTCTATCTGCTCGTGACAAGCGGTGGTTACGACCGAATGGTTATGGCCGAGAAGAAGTGCTCCATGGCCACCAAAGAAATCCACGTATTCGTGGCCATCTACGTCCCATTTTCGCGACCCCTGCGCTCGGTCTACATAAAGCCCATAAGGCTGCAAACGACGAGAATCATGGGTCAGACCACTTGGGAAATGGTCGCGAGCTTCATTAGCGCAGGCTGCCGAATTAGGCGTTCTTTCGCGATAAGCCGCTACAATTCTGGAATTGGTTAAAAAGTCATCGGGCATCGCCTTATCCTCCTGGAACAAGCGCCGCTAATGATCCGGCCAGATTTTATAGCCTGGCAGCGCCGCTTGATTTAGTTCTTGCCAACAATACTTATTCTACTTTTACGCCGCTTGTCGGCGTTTGGACACCGCAATCGGAGGCGTCCTAAAATAAATCCCAGTCACGCTTATTACCTTTTATAACACTTTCTCATCGAGGTTAAAGAAACCAGGCGCATACTCCTAAGCTAAGGCTTTAGCAAAGACTTCAATCGCTTGGGCAATTTTTTTACTGTATGTGAGCAGGCCTTCCATTAAATTTTATAGGAATAATTGTGCCTAGATTTAAAGTTTTAACAAATTTCTCACATCCGATTCTTAGGATTCTACCTTTCCTAGCACTGAACTATCGCGCTTTCTTTCTTGGTCAAGAAGGAATGTATTTTCTCTTTTCTCGCTCGCTTTTTTCGTATGACGTTCTTTAATAATCCTCACTTCATCCTGCATTTTCTTCATTCGTTTAATGAGCGAGCGTGCTTCTTCTACATAACGCCCTCTCGGCCTCTCATCGATATACTGCTCAAACCCAACGATCGTGGGATTTTCAAGCACTTCCGCCCAAGCTCTATCTTCCTGCCATTTCACGTGATACCAAAAACCGAAATACCAGCCGGAACAAAGCAGTAAGATCAAAATGACTATTTCTCGAAAATTACCAAAGCTCCTTTTCTCAGGTTGAACCGACATTTTATGTACCCGACATCGGAAAAAGACAGTACTTAACAATCTTTCTAGAATTTACTGACCGAGTACTACCAGTGTCAAATCGCCCCAGAAAGTTGTATCGTCACAAATTAATTAAATATTTATTCACGCTCCGGTGAGCAGCCCGTCGCCAAAATATCACCGCGTCAATGAAAGTGTGTGATAGATTACCACAAAATATACTATTTCGCCCATAATCATCTCGTAGTATGAGCCTTCTCAAAATCCATTTTTTAGAGTTATGATGCCCGGATCTAAATCTGAACCGTTTAGCCTGCTTGACCCGCATCGCACGCCTCTATTTGATGCGATGGATACAAAAGAGATTATAAGGGAGCCGGATTTTTATGGATATCCGAGACGGGTTCAGCGCGGCGGTGGGCAATACCCCGCTTATCAAATTACAGAGTGTTTCTGAAGAAACCGGCTGCACGATCTTGGGCAAGGCGGAATTCCTTAATCCGGGAAGTTCGGTCAAAGATCGTGCCGCTTTGGCAATCATAGAAAATGCAGAACAGGCTGGGCTTCTCTGTCCAGGAGGATTTGTTGTTGAAGGTACTGCCGGGAACACGGGCATAGGATTGGCATTGGTAGGCAATGCAAGAGGTTACCGCACCGTCATCATCATCCCCGAAACACAAAGCCAAGAAAAAAAGGATATGTTGCGGCTTTGCGGCGCAGAACTTATCGAAGTACCTGCGATTGCCTACAAAGACCCAAACAATTACGTTCATGTCTCGCAGCGAAAGGCAGAAGAACTTGCCAAATCCGAGCCTACAGGGGCTATCTGGGCTAACCAGTTCGATAATATTGCAAACCGAGAAGGACACAGACTTACTACGGGCGCTGAGATATGGGACCAGACTGACGGGACTATAGACGGTTTTGTATGCGCCGTTGGAACTGGCGGTACCCTTGCCGGCGTTGCAGCTGCCCTGCGCGACCGAAAGCACGACATAAAAATTGGCCTTGCTGACCCCGAAGGCTCGGCACTTTTTAATTATTATGCAAATGGTAAACTTGCATCCGAAGGTACATCAATTACCGAAGGAATTGGCCAAGGTCGCATAACAAAAAATCTGGAAGGGTTAGAAATTGATTTTCCTTATCAAATTACCGACAGCGAAGCGCTCCCCTATGTTTTCGACCTATTAAAAGAGGAAGGACTTTGTTTAGGTGGCTCTAGTGGCATTAATGTAGCAGGAGCCGTCCGTATGGCAAGGGATCTAGGACCAGGGCACACAATCGTTACTATCCTATGCGATTACGGCACCCGCTACAGTTCCAAGCTTTTTAATCCGACATTTCTTCATGAAAAAGACTTACCAATACCAGAATGGCTACAATGACCTATCCCTACCCAGATGCACTTGTCAGCTCCGACTGGCTTGCAGATCATTTAAAAACATCAAATATCCGCGTTCTGGACGGCACCTATTTCCTCCCCAATGTTCCCCGCAACGCGCACGACGAATTCCAGGCCGAGCATATACCAGGGGCAGCATTTTTTGATATCGATGACATCAAAGACCCGAACAGTTCTCTGCCGCACATGCTTCCAACACCAACTATATTTTCATCCAAAATTCGAAAGTTCGGCATCAACAATAACGACCGCATCATCATTTATGATCGTATAGGATTTTTCTCCGCCCCACGAGTTTGGTGGACCTTTCGTATATTTGGGCATGAAAATGTCGCCATCCTAGATGGCGGATTACATAAATGGCTAGTCGAAGGAAGGCCCACTTCAGGTTCAGAAAATATCTGGCAACCGAGCCACTTTTTAGCGAGTTTTAATGCAGACATGGTTAGAAACGCCGAACAAGTTATGGAAAATTTACAATCGAAAAACGAATTGGTCATAGATGCTAGACCATCCGACCGTTTCGAGGGCATTGCCCCTGAACCACGGGAAGGGTTAGCCAGGGGACATATCCCGGCATCCCTTAACCTTATGCCCAGCCAATTCGTTTCTAATGACACCCATACCCTTTTACCCAGCGATGCAATAGCAGCGCAATTCAAGAATATAGGCATTACTCCGGACACGCCGATACTGACTACCTGTGGCTCCGGTGTTGCTGCCTCCGCGATCACTTTTGTCCGTTATTTAATGACCGGAAAAGTTGCGCCGGTATATGATGGCTCCTGGAGCGAATGGGGCGCTATTGAGCATGCACCAATAGTAACCGGGAAATCCTAAACCCAGCCGGAAGAAAATCCAGTGACAAACGCCAAACGTATAGATGTTACTGTGACCTATCTTGAAATGACTATGCGGCCAACTCGCCCGCTCCGCCCCCCACCTATTATTGATCAATCAGTCATACTGATTAAGAGCGAAAAACCTGTAGTTTCCTTTTACCGACATATATACGCAGAAGTTGGCTTGCCATGGCTCTGGTTTGAGCGCTGTGAAATGAACGATGGCGAACTCGATAGTATTATCCGGGATGATAACGTATCCATCTACATCCTCTATGTAGGCAGTATTCCCGCTGGGTTTGCCGAGCTGGACTCAAGAAAACCACCAAACGATAGGAAACGAGAACTTCATCTTACCTATTTCGGATTGGTGACCGAATTCATCGGCCGCGGACTTGGCCGCTATTTCTTAGACGCAATAATTGACATCGCTTGGACGCGAGATATTGATCGGCTTTGGCTGCGAACATGCTCGCTTGATCACCCTGCAGCCTTACCCATTTATCAAAAAGCAGGTTTTGAAGCCTACAGGAAAGAGCGATACCTTATTCAAGACCCTAGAAGTCGTGGCATTATTCCAACCGTCGACAATCCGGCCTCAGCCTAAACAGCCAGCATATCAGCGGTATGTGAAGCAAGCGCTAGAGAACTAGTTACACCGGGAGACTCAATACCAAATAAATTAATCAGCCCCTTAACACCATGCTCGGACGGACCCTGCACTATGAAATCAACTAACGGAGTACCCGGACCGTGAATTTTCGGCCGAATGCCTGCATAATCAGGATGCAAAGAATTATCCGGCAATCCAGGCCAATAGGTTCTTATTGCTTCGTAAAACCCAGCACACCGAGAAGGATCCACCTCGTAGTTAAGCTCCTCAACCCATTCCACATCGGGACCAAAGCGTGCTTGCCCACCGAGATCTACAGTAATGTGAACACCAAGACCACCGTCCCGAGGCATCGGATAGATTAAACGCGAAAAAGGCGCTTTCCCATTAAGCCCATAATAATTACCTTTCGCGAAATATTCTTTCGGAACAAAATTCTTAGCTAAGCCATTAAACTTCCGTGCCAATGCCGGCGCGAAAAGACCCGCACTATTCACCACTTGATCGCATTGTAATTTCATAGGCATATCACCACCAACCGACAGCAGGACACCATTTGTGTTTACCTGGGCTCTCTCCAATGGGCTCATGAAAGCAATCATTGCACCGTGATCTTCAGCATCGCCCTGATAGGCCAACATTAAGCCATGAGTATCTACAATCCCGGTCGTGGGTGAGAATAGCGCCCCAACACAAAATAATTCCGGCTCCATTGAAATAGCCTCATTCGCGCGCAGAAGGTCTAAAGGCACCCCATTAGCCGCTGCCTTTTCTTGGATGGTTTTGAGAGTGCTGAGTTGAGCCTCCTCTGTAGCTACAATAAGCTTTCCACAATTTTTGTAAGAAACACCGTGCTCATCACAATACTGGTAAAGACGCTTTTTACCCTCGACACACACCTTGCTTTTCAGCGAACCAGGTTCGTAATAGATACCTGCATGAATTACCTCTGAATTACGCGAACTCGTTCCCGTCCCAATTGCATTTTCAGATTCAAGGACAATCACCTCTTTGCCCCGCATCGCAAGCTCACGGGCTACAGCGAGCCCAACAATTCCAGCTCCGATAACGGCACATTCTATTCGTTCTACTGTCACGCTTTACTCTCTCCCATTCTGAACAATCGCTCTGCCGCAGTGGGCTAAAATCTGTTAGGAATTATGCAGGCAATCAGCGCTATAGCCGGCACCCACGAAAGGTCTTTAAGGATATAACCGAAACTGAGGGCGATATGAAAGACGACACAAAATTAATTCATGAAGGACGCACCACCTATGACCATGTAGGTGCGGTCAATACACCGGTCTATCATGCCTCTACCATACTTTTTCCGACAATGGAAAAATACCTATCCCGCTCTACTGATCCTAGCGTCAAAGTACGTTACGGCCTACGCGGAACGCCAACCACTTTCTCGCTTGAGGACGCATTAACCGCACTCGAGGGTGGTTTCGGAACAGTTTTAAGCCCTTCGGGGCTTCAAGCCATTACCATGGCAATTATGTCTTATGTGGAAACAGGTGATCATATTTTGGTTACCGATAGCACCTACTCTCCCTGCCGTGCATTCTGCGACAATGTGTTAGCCAAATTAGGTATTGAGACCGAATATTACGATCCCCTTATTGGAGCCGACATTAAAGACTTGTTGAGGACCAATACTAAAATAGTCTGGACAGAAAGCCCGGGCTCGCAAACATTCGAAGTCCAAGATATACCTGCTATCGCCGCTGCAGCACATGAAGTAGGTGCCATCGTTATGATCGATAATACTTGGTCAGCAGGATATTATTTCAAAGCTTTAGAACACGGTGTTGATGTATCAGTCCATGCTTCGACAAAATACCATGGAGGTCATTCCGACGTTATGATGGGCGCCATCATTTGTAATGAACATACCTATGATCGTATCAAAACCATAAGCGGTAGTTTCGGCAATCACGCCGGTCCTGACGATGTTTATCTTACCCTGCGCGGCCTGCGCTCAATGGGCACTCGCATGGATCGTCAGTACAAAAACGGACTAGAAATTGCCCGCTGGATCGCTGAGCAGCCTGCTGTAACACGCGTAATGCATCCCGGATTAGAAACTGACCCTGGGCATGCCATTTGGAAACGTGACTTCACCGGGGCCTCCAGCCTTTTTGGGTTTGTCGTTGAAGAAACCAATCAAAAAAAAGTAGGTGCTTTTTTAGATGGCATGGAATTCTTCGGCATGGGTTCAAGCTGGGGCGGCTTCGAGAGCTTATTGATCCCCTGCTTTCCGGACGCTAACCGTACCGTGACCGATTGGAATCCCTGCGGCCAAACGCTGCGGATCCATATTGGCCTCGAAGACCCAAGCGATTTGATAGCTGATCTTGAGAAAGGGTTAAAACGGATGACTAACTGAAATTATCAGCAGTGTGAATTTCCTCTTTAATTGAAAATTTATTGGCCCGAAAAACTAAGTCACCCAAAGAATCTAGCGTACGGCGGAACGCAGTTCCTCTATTTCGGGACTCATCAGCTCCGGCTCCGCTCTGAAGGGTGAAAAACGCTCACCCCAAATAATATCTAAGACGGTTTCAAGATTTACCTCTGAAGCCCCCGACATATCGGCCGGTCCAATTTCGTTCAATTCTTGCAGACTATATCCCCTACGATGGAGATTGCGTGCCATTATATGGGGTCCTCCCATAACTCCGCCTGCCAGCGCCGCCTCATCTAAACCACCGGCAAGCAAAGCATCATCTTTTTTTACACCCAGAAAATGAATACCGAAGCGATCAATTTCTTCCGTGCCCTGATTAATTACGGCTATCTTTGTTCGGCCAGACTTATCAAAAATAGCCATAGTATTTGCCAAAAGTGTGGGGTCAAACTGTGAATCTTTATCGAAGTAAATAATAATATCACCCCGAGCAACCGCCAGCCCCAAATTGAATGCCATATTGCGGTTATAAATATACTCATCTTGCCCGCAAACAATAACTAAGTCAGCTGCAGATAGCATTACTGATGACGGACAATCAAATGCATCGACACAGATAATTTCAAACTCGTCCCGCGACAAAGTTTGTGCAGCTAACGAATCGATCAATGTCGGATAGCGACACCCATTCAAATCGGCAATCAAAATAGATATACGGATATCACGACCCTCTGATGAACTCCGATTTTTCCTTACTTCAAAATTTTTGTTGCGGCACAGCCCTAAACGTTGCGCACGAAAATATGGACTGTAACGAAGTGATTGATAATCTTCGTTTACAAGCGCATTACCCTCGAAACATGCAACTTTTTCTGCAATTTCCCTATTTTCTGATAAATCAAGATTATATTCCTGTGCCAAAGTAGACAATAATGACCAAGCTTCAATTGCATATATGCTATCATTTGCAAGGGATTGAAGCATCATCACGGCTATGTCTAAAGATTTAGCCTCTGTTTCCTTACTCAGATACTTCGCGTACCAAAGACGATAGGCGGCAAAGTCAGGGTCCAAATGCGCAGCATCAGCGAAATGAACCAAGCTGTTTAGCATACGACCGCAATAATAATGTAAAGAAGCATAAATCATTCTTTTGAGCGCTTCGATATCGGCGGAACGTTTAGCAAGAATTTCTGTCGCTAAACTAAAATACCCCCTGTAATTGAAAAAATTCGAGCAAAAATCCCAGGGCATAACATCGTCCAAAGCCGTGAGTGTCCAATCCTTCATTTCAGACGAAAGGGTACTTTTAGCGATCACTAAAGCATGTTTTACATCCTCTTCAGTCCCAAAATGGAAAGCTGTACGAACATAGTTAAATCGGATTACCAAAGCCTCAGGCATTATGGACAAACCCATTTTAAAAATATTCATGGCCGCGGGTAACAAATTATCCGTCGATAAGTCGGCCCCAGGTACGCGAGCCTCTGCTGCGAACTCGAGCAGTAATTCGCGGGCCGTGTCATTCACAGATTGAACGGTATGATCATCAGCAGAAATATTTTTAAAGCGATCCAAGTTTTTATTCTGCAAATATTGCAAAACTGGTTGGTTGCCTGGCAACCAACCTTTTGCAACGACCGACCGCTTTTGCGTTGGAGCTGGCTCAACAATGAAGCGTGTCCCGCGCGGACGGGCCGCTATGAACGTTGCCATGCGCATGTAATACGATCCCACTTTCCAGGGATCAAACTCTCGACGCACAATTTCCATACCCCGTGCCGCTGCAGCAGCATAAGTCTCGGGTTTTTTGATGATATGCTCAATTGCTCGCGTCAAACTGTCATTACCTAAGCTATAGGTATGCAGACCCTCATCTTTGCCAACCCAAAGCTTCAGCACAGTCTCATCCTGCGCCAATAATGTACACCCCATTGCAAGTGTTTCCAGGCCGCGCGTGGGCGTGGCCCCTGCATTGCGCAAACACGAGATAGATAGCTTACTCCGGCCTAAAATTTCGAAGTAGTCATTTATTTTAATAAAACCGTTTAGGAAAAAAGGACTTATTTCGGGAACACGCAAAACACTGTTCACCATCTCTATTTTATCCGGCCAAAAACTATTAAAGAGACTGCCTGTTAAGACGATATCTAGGTCGCGTTGATCGTTCGGAGGAAGCGGCAAGGACCACGGAAGCGCAAAGCTTTTCGGAACCGTTGTAACGGTAGTATCCACCAACCCAGAAACAGATGCATGTTCTGTTTTGTCCGTCACCAAGACTTCATCAAAAAGCCGTAACCATGGCTGCAACGTCTGAATATGTAAATCAAAATCAGCCGTTTGGCAGAGTAATGGGCAGGCTAACTCCTGAATATCCGGCGGCACAAGGTGCCACTCAAGCATCTCAGAAATATAAAAATCGGGGGGCGTATCGACATCATAATGATCGTGAATACTTCCATAGGGCAAACAAGACTCATCGCGGTCGTCAAAACTTAAATTCTTTATTCTAAACTTTGGATCATTCTCAACGACTGACAGAATAGTATGAGCACCATCAATCAATTTGGGTAATTGTGCCAGCACGGTAACTGTCGGCTTACGTATAAGCCTCAGTAAATTACGCGAATGCTCCCCTTCGCATTTTTCGAGAAGGGATATCGATCGCCCTTCATCACCACAAAGCCAATAACCAACCGCCTCGTAAAAGCGTGCCTCAGGATTATCAAATTCGCTTAACGCCTCCAAAGCCTGTGGAATTTTACCACATAAAACCATTGCGGCATGGCTTTCCCATCGGCCAGAAATATCCGACGCAGCAGTATGATAATCTCCACGCGAAAATGCTTCTTTAAGAGGATCTTTAGACACTATTGACATGAACAGTGACAGTAGAGAAAAAGGGATTAGATCACCAACACATTTTGCAAGGCGCGTTTACCCAGCTTGTAAGTCGGTAGTATTTGGCGTGCAGTCCACAATGGTATAGGCTTTTTTACAGATCATGTGCCATCAACCGTGATTAAACTGAGGGCCGAAAGCCTATTCATCTGGCTGCAAGCATCTTCTTTTAGGATAAAAACCCCACCTATGAGGGCTGACGTTGACTAGATTTAGAGAACTAAATTTCTATACTGATGAAAGCGCTATCTCCGATGCCTTATGTAAAGACTTTCTCCTAAACGAGGGAAATGTATGTGTTTTCTCCGATACTAAAACAGCACTCAATTTTGAAATTCCAATAAGCCCGCTAGACAAGCTGGACGATAATATCGCACTAGCCGGAAAATCAATTTATATTATAACTAATAATATAGCTGCTCTGCGTGAAGCCTTGTTAAGGTGCGTTCCTCTCAATGCCAGAATCTCAGCACTGGCTCTGGATAGCCACTCGAGCAGAACCCCACTCGTTTTGATTAGTCCGCCAAAGGCCGGCAGCCACTTGCTCATCACACTCGTCGGTAGCTTTGGCTATCAAGCCGGACGAATACTGCCATTCAATCCATTAGGGGGGCACTGGTACACGCTCGATTACGATAGCATTCACACCAGCGCGCAGGATTATTTTTTCTATCGAAATAATCGCGGAAATAATTACGGGGGCCGGCTAGACGCTTTTGAACGATGTCTAGGAGTCGCGATGTACCGCCACCCACGAGACATCCTTAAATCTCGCCTGAATTATAATTTTAATCCTCAAAATGCCGTCATGGGTCGGTATATGGAAGGCGCTACCCGGTATGCCCAATGCAAAGCTTTGTTGGATGAAAATTCGGTTTTCCGAGATATTGGTGGAGAACTGGCGGATTTTGTAAACTGGGCAAGATTCCCAAACGTTATACCCATCTCTTACGAAGAATTCTGTACTCATGAGCCTGAGGACACATCCCCTGTCGATATTGTTTGGGAACTGCAATTACATCTTCAAATAGGCGGCCGACCAAGTGTTTATCTCGAAAAATCTCTCGGCAATTCTCCGACATTTTCGACCGGACAAGTTTTCGCTCCAGACGAAGATGTTGATGCACATAGCGACAAGCTTAGCGAAAAATGCCGCTATTATATGGAAGCGCTTGGATACGAAGCTAACTCACCATATTCTGATTATTTTAGAAAAGCTCGGCAAAGAGTATTCGACACGCAGGACAATCGACCCGTTGATCTACCAATTCGCATCGAAAACACCAACTTTTTTGCTATTTATTATCAGGATAAAGCTTTTTATGCTGAATGTATGTCCAAAGAGGGGGCTGAGTTTTTGCAAACTCTAGACGTTGATATGCCCTACAGACTGCAATCGGATAACCTAGAAGATCTGTTGTTTAAAGTCCGTATGATTGAGACAGGTCAAAAATTCCCCGTACCGGCCAATTTTAACTCATGAGCCAAAATTTGTTTGCACCGGTAGTCATCGGCATCCCTCGCAGCGGCTTCTCATTGCTCATTTCGGTGCTAAACAATTTCTTTTATCAAGTGCCTAATAAGTTCAACTCACGCTCACATGCTTATCGGATTTTCTGCAGCGAATACGGCAAGCAAATATCTATTGATATCGTTCGAGCATTTATGCGTCATGGATTAGAAGATGATATCATTTTCAATGATAATTTTCGCTTTATGGTCGGTGGTCCTATCTGGAATTGGGATGTACAGGGACAGCGGGCATATTTCCGTAAATATATCGGAGCAGGGAAACTAGGGGACTTCACGCTTCTCACCTCTCACCCTCTGGGAGTGCTAGATCAATATGAAGTTATTCATTCCCACGGCCCCTTTAATGATTGGATATCTGTACCTCATTTCGATAATTACGAACGCTTTGCCTCTATTCGAAATCCTACCGGAATTATCAACTCCGCTTGCCATTCATTAAACGCGTTAAGCAGCGAATATATCCAGAGATACGCACCCAACCTTAACGTTGAAAAGACCCGGAAAAACCTTGCTTACTATAAGTTAACCGATCTCAATTTTTTTGACGCCCTTTTACGCCCCTTGAAATCTAGCCTTAAAGAATTGGAAGATTTTCATGAATATTTTCGCATTATCGCATGGGAGGATATCGTAACTAACCCAAAAGAAACCATCTTTAAACTAGCAAGCGATTTGAAGTTACCCTTAAGCAACACACAGTGTTCAGCTATCTGGGAAAATATAGGCTTTAGAAATTTGACAGGTGCTCATAAACACAACTATCGGGTCGGCAAGGCTTACGTTGGCGACGAACGGGAAAGCCTTACTAATGAACATATTGATATTATGAAGGAACAAGGTTTTGATGATCTTGCAGAATTTTTTGGTTATGGCACCCTTGAATATATACCACGATCAGAATACACCGAATTTCAGAAAAAAGTAGAAACCTATCTTAAGCGTGGCGATATTTACGATCCATTGGAAGACCGTGTTTTATTCGACCTCGCGTTCAACAAAAGTAATATAGACTTCTCCAGTTTCGGGTTTCGCACCTATGATTGGCGCGAACATACGCGGATAGAGCGCTCTAACATTGAAGACCCGGCGCTTGAATTGGACGTGTGGGATGCTGCGGAAAAAAAAGTAGCTGCTGTAAGTGAGCTTTTCATCGCGATTGAACGCGCCTTTGATGGTAAGGGCTCAGTCCAATCCTTTATAGAGACAGCTAAGAGTCTCAGATACGAATTTCCAGACGTAAATCAAAACGGCGCCGTCAACGCCATAGCAAAATACATAGCCCATTATGAAGTTTATGGTCCGACTGGCGCGGCTCCAATGGAGAACGATACGTGAGCACTCTTGACGCAATACTAGTAAACCCGGGTGGCCGCGAACTAGTGTATCAAGGACTCAGTGCCGATCTAACAGCGGTAGAGCCGCCGCTTTGGTGCCGGTTGATTGGAGGCTATTTACGTGACCGAAACTTTGAAATAGCTATTCTCGATACCGAGGCTCTAAATATAGGCCCCGAAGAAGCTGCTATCAAAATTATCAACCGCCGGCCACGCCTGGTCATCATGGTTGTTTTCGGACATCAACCCTCCGCCTCCACACAACAAATGGTAGGCGCCAGACTTTGTTGCCAAGCTTTAAAGGCAATCGCACCAGAACTAACTATCCTCATTGTCGGCGGCCATATTTCAGCATTACCCGAACGAACCCTCTGCGAAGAGCCAGTAGATTATGCGTGTAAAGGCGAAGGTCCCGTGACTGCCGAGCAATTATTGCAGGCACTTGATGCAGAGCCAGCTGGCCCAGATGAAGCTATACTAGAGAAAATACCTGGATTGGTATGGCGCCGCAATAAGGGCATTGTCATAAACCCATCCGCCCCCTTGTTCTCTAATCTTGATCAAGATTTACATGGAAACGTTTGGGACCTCTTACCCATGGAACGCTATCGCGCCCATAACTGGCAATGTTTCAACAATTTGCAAACACGAAAACCCTATGCCTCAATCTACACATCGCTTGGCTGTCCCTATAAATGCTCATTCTGTTGCATAAACGCCCCATTCGACGTTAATCGCTACCGAATGCGATCGCCAGACGCAGTAGTTGGAGAAATAAAATGTCTCTATGAAAATTATGGCATTAAGACTTTTAAAATCATCGACGAAATGTTCGTTCTGAACGATCGTCACGTTGCGGCCATTTGTAATGGTCTAGCAGCTCAAGATTTTGCACCCGAGTTGAATATTTGGGCCTATGCGCGCGTCGATACAGTAAAGCCGGAACGGTTAGCGTTAATGCGTTCGGCTGGGATTCGTTGGTTAGCACTAGGTATTGAGTCTGGTTCTGCACACGTTCGTGATGGTGCTGAAAAATCCTTTGAGCAAAAAGACATTATAGAAATAGTACATAAGATTCAGGCAATGGGGATCAGTGTTATTGGCAATTTCATATTCGGCTTGCCCGACGATAACTATGCCAGCATGAGGACGACGCTAGATTTAGCTAAAGAAATTAATTGCGAATTTGTTAACTTTTATTCAGCCATGGCCTATCCAGGGTCACCTCTTTTCACAATGGCAGCCTTAAATGATTGGGATTTACCAGCGGCTTGGTCTGGATATTCCCAACATAGCTACGATTGCTTACCACTTCCAACCGCACAAATTAGCTCAGCTGAGGTGCTGGCGTTTCGGGACGATGCTTTTCACGAATACTTCGAAAACCCACGCTATCTTGATATGATCACGCAGAAATTTGGCATTGAAACGCGTCAGCATATCAAGGATATGAGTAAGCATCGCCTAAAACGTCATATTTTAGAAACAAAAAAAATGCGAGATCGTGAGCAATTCAAAAGATAACGCCAATTTAAGCCACCTTGACGTAGTCGTTTTAGCTGGCGGCCGAGGAACCCGTCTAGCCAGTGTGCTCACAGATAAGCCAAAGCTCTTAGCCCCTGTTGGCAACCGTCAGTTTATAGAAATCCTACTCGATTCTTTGGAATGCCAAGGTCTACGGCGTATTACCTTCAGTCTTGGTTATCTTGCTGATCAAATTATCAACCACCTCAAGGACAGACCACCTTCAAGCATGGAAATTGATATTGTCATTGAACCCGAAGCGCTCGGAACCGGCGGGGGAATTGCTTTGGCAGCCCGACACCTGCAACGCTCACCATTATTAGTTATGAACGGCGATACCTTTCTTGAAGCCGATCTCGCAGGATTTGTTTGTGCTGCCGCGTCTCATTCAAAGAGCGACCTCGCTATATTAGCAGTTCAGGTCTCCGATGTTTCAGATTTTGGCAGCCTCCAACTCGACGCCAACAGTTGTATTAAAACATTTTTAGAAAAAGGGAGGACTGGAGACGGCCTGGTGAGTGCTGGCGTTTATTATTTCAAGGAACCATTTGTGCGACGCCTGCTTACCTTTGAAAAAGGAAGTTTAGAAACAGATTTATTCCAGCAGCTTCCACCCAGCTCTATTTATTGTCATGCGATTAAGGGAAGTTTCGTTGACATCGGCACGCCAGAAAGACTTCAGAGCTTTCAAAGTTTAATGTCTTAGATAAGAACTTTTCTGAGCCGCTTTTTGGGCATGGTAGTCAGATGGGCTTACTCTATTTTCAACATATAACTACCAAAAAACTAATAGAAAATAACCATATTGGCTAATTATCCTGGCAACATACCAATATCGGGTGTTTGCATGACAATCTAACTTGGTTGCGTTAGGTTGATCGAGTTCTTGATTAGCTACAGAGTTTCTAGGCATCGCGCATTTATGATCATCTCCCAAACGCCATATCGTGTTTCCTTCTTTGGAGGCGGAACTGATTATCCACGATGGTACCGTGAAAATGGCGGGGCAGTCATAGGCACCGCAATTGATAAATATTGCTATGTTAGCGTTCGTAATTTGCCTCCCTTCTTTGAGCACAAACATCGAATTGTGTATTCCAATATCGAATTGGTTGATGAAGTTTCTGAGATCCTCCATCCGGCAGTAAATGGCGTATTGCAGGAATGGGCTGGAAAAGCCGGACTTGAAATCCACCATGACGGTGATTGCCCCGCACGCTCGGGCCTTGGCTCGAGTTCGTCCTTCTCAGTCGGACTTATAAACGCTATGGCAGCGTACCAAGGCAGAATGATCGGAAGATCCGAGCTGATGCGAGAGGCAATTCGCATCGAGCAGGATGTGATCAAGGAAGATGTTGGATCACAAGATCAGGCGTGGGCCGCCTTTGGCGGAACCAATATGATTCATTTCGAAACTGACGGGCGCATTAACGTAAAACCTATAATTATGTCGGATCAACGCCGTGAGACATTATCATCGCACATGATGTTATTCTTTACGGGTATAAGTCGAATTGCCTCAGAACAGGCCGCACAGACAATAGAAAATTTATCGTCTAAACGGGCCAACCTTCATGAAATGAGGAGCTTAGTTGACATCGCTCTTAAACTCATTACGGATGAAACAAAATCGTTTACTGAGCTTGGCAAGCTATTGCATGAATATTGGAAAATTAAAAAAGATCTGACACCGAATGTTACTAACTCTCATATCGATGCAATATACGACACAGCGCTTAGAGCCGGCGCTAATGGCGGCAAATTACTGGGGGCTGGTGCTGGCGGGTTCCTGCTTATTATGGCGGATCCAGACAAACAATTTGAAATCCGGAATTCACTCTCTGGCCTAACAGAACTCACATTTACCATTGATGCGCCGGGAAGCCAGATCATCGTCTACCAACCGTGATACAATAATTCATTACACTAAATTTAGGTAAAACTGGTCAGGATGTTGTCATGAAAACTGATTCGAACGACATTTCAGCCGACAGTAAAGCTGTATCTCCAGATGCCTTGGCCGACTGGATTGCATTAACGCGTGAGCGATATCATTGTGGCGACTGGGGAAATTGCATAGCGGCAGCACAAGAAGTAAATCGATTAGATCCGTCCAACCCGGAAATAACTCTTATATGCTCAGCAGCGCATATGAACATGCAGCAGTTCCCTGAAGCCACTGAGGCGGCTTTGCGCACCCTCAAAATACTTCCCGATAATCCAAAGGTCCAACTGGTCTATGCTAATTGTTTAGCAGCCTGTCGGCGATTCGAAGAAGCGTTAGAGTACGCTCGAAAATCTGTCGAAGGCGATCCTAGTTCAATCGATGCCCAGCAAATCCTGGGTACATGTCTTATGCAGGTTGGTTTTTTATCCGAGGCAGAATTACTTTTAACAAAGTTACTTAACCAAAATTCCTGCCTAGTAGGCCCGATGAATAGCCTCGCGCTTGTATACTTAAACTTAGGTCAAACTGAACGTGCGATAGATTTGTTCCGCCTCTCCCACAAAACAGCCCCTTATAATCTAGACGCAATGTCCAACCTTTGTTTCTGGTTAACCTTCGACCAACGTGCAACAGCATCCGAGATATTTAACCTCAATCGTGATTGGGGCCGCCACCTTGAGAGCAACCTAGAGCCAACTACTTTTTCTCCCTCTACACCGCGGCCAGATGGCAAAATTAGAATCGCCTATGTCGCAAATGATTTTTATGATCAAGTAACTTCTTGGTTTATGGAACCCGTTCTCGCACGCCATAACAGAAAAAATTTTCATATCCCCTGTTATTCGGGAACGAGCCAAGAAGATTATATAACGGAACGATTATCTACGATGGTCGACCGCTGGGAGAAAGTTCCCGAAGAAAATACCAAAGCTATTATCGACAAAATACGGTCCGATGGAATTGATATCCTCATAGCGGCGTCATTGTATCTAGGAAAACATCGGCGGATACTTGCATCTCGTGTCGCGCCCATTCAGATAGGATACAACAATCGAGTATCCTCAACCGGACTGGATACGGTTGATTATATGATCACCGAAGAGCTTTCAGACCCTATAGGCACTGTAGAACCCTATTACTCTGAAACACTCGTTAGGATTTCAAACCATAATACATATTTGCCGCCAACTGAGAGTCCTGAACCAGGTATTCCACCTTGCATTGAAAATGGCTATACGACGTTCGGCAGCTTTAATAATATTGCAAAAATAAATGATTCCGTTATTAACGTTTGGGCACGGATTCTTAATACCGTAGGCAATAGTCGGTTGTTGCTCCGTAGTACACATAGCTTTGACAACAAGGATATTTGTGCACGGTTCGAAAGTAATTTCGCAGGTCACGGGGTTTCTTCTGATCGATTAATTTTTAGCGGACATCGTAATAGCCGTGAGGCCCATTTGGCAGCAATTTGCGATGTAGATATCGCATTAGATCCGTTTCCGTGTAACGGCGGGACAACCAGCTGTGAAACCCTGTGGATGGGTGTCCCACTGATCACCATGAAAGGTGATACCTATATGGGTCGACAAGGTGTGCACTATCTCACAAAAGTCGGCTTGCCGGAGTTAATCTGCGAAAACGCTGATGCCTATGTAGAAGCCGCCACTACAATAGCCGGTAAGTTTGACCGATTGGTAGAGCTGCGAAAGAATTTGAGGTCAACGGTAAAACAATCCTTATTTGCATATGACCAGCATGTTCAGGAACTAGAAATAGCTTACGAAACCATTTGGCGACGTTACTTAGATGGACTACCCCCTGCACCCTTCGCGGTTGCCGACAGCAAAGTCACAACCGTAAATGATAATCCCTCAGAACGGGCTATAAAATGAGAAATCGGCCGGTCAAACTAAAAGCACGACGGAGGTTTTTTTCGAACAGCAAATGGAATATTGGCGCTGATTCTATCGAAGATCTCAGAACCGGTACGACGGTTGAGGATTATGTCGTACTTGAAGCGGTCACACCTCGGGACGATAAAGTAACAGGGTGCACGGTATTACCAATTTTCAAGGACCATATCTTACTCCTCCGCAATTACCGCCATCCTGTTGACCAATATTTTTGGGAAGGCGCACGTGGCTTCATCGAAAAGGGGGAAGAACCTAGTTCCGCAGCACTCCGCGAAGTTGAAGAAGAAGTAGGCCTCATCGCGAATACCTCTGATGTAATTCCGCTTGGTTACTGCTTTCCTGAATCTAGTACGATGATCGCACGCGCAGCCCTATTTGCCATCGTAGGACTTACCATCAGCACAGAAAAGCTGGATAAAGATGAACCGGGCCTGGGCGAAGCAAGAGCATTTACGTTTGCCGAAATAAACCAGATGATGGGCGCTCATAAAATTGAAGATGCTACGACATGCATCGCGATAGATCGATATATGCGGTCACGCAGAATTTCTTGAGTGCCCAGCGAATAAAGAAACTCGTAAAATCAATGCGGCCTAAGAAGGCGTCAATTTCTAAACGTTTGTGTATATAGTATTGCGGATCATACGGTATCCCTTGATCAGCTCCTTAATACCGTCATCAAGCGAATGCTTAGGCTGGTAACCGGTACGTTCTATCCGATCGTTGGAAACAATATAGTCACGCTTGTCCGGGTCCTCGCCAATAGGAGCCTCCATAAAGACAAACTTAGGAATGTGCTCCTGAATTTTCTGGCAGAGTTCAAGCTTCGAAATATTTGCATCCGACAACCCTACATTGTACGGCCAACCACGCATCACCCCAAAATTATCGATACCATGTAAAAAGGCTCTTGCAACGTCGCGAACATGAATATAGTTCCGTTTGAAATGGCTTTCGAAAAGCACCACAGTACGATCGTTAACTGCACGGTAGGTAAAGTCGTTGACCAAAAGGTCGAGCCGCATACGAGGTGCCATGCCAAATACGGTAGCAAGCCGGAAACTCAGACTATTTTCTCGCTCCAGCATTTTTTCCTCAACCTCGACCTTATGTTTACCGTAAAGCGATAAAGGTCGCATTGGTGTTTCCTCTGTACAGAACTGTCCGTCCACACCCACGCCATAGCCGGAATTAGTAATAGGCACCAGCAGGCTCTGATCCTTTCCCAACTTATCAACTAGCATGAACTGTGCATCCCGGTTCGTTGTCGTCGCACCGACCGGATCCTCGTTGCAAAGTGGCGCACCGACATAGGCAGCAAGCGGGATAACGATATCGGCACCCTTCACTAGTTCACCAACCACCCGTCCATCACGTGCATCGCCTCGAGTGATTTCGAAATTTGGATGTGAACAAATGTGACCGAGCGAATGCTGCTTAAACATAAAATTATCAAGCACTGTCACACGGTAACCTCTTTCTAAGAGTGCCGGGACTAATATAGAACCGAGATAACCGGCCCCGCCGGTTACCAGGACGGATGTTGCGCCACTCATTGGTATTCTTTCCTCAACCGAAGGCCCCCTCAATCACATTCCGGAAATAACGAATTTCTGCACTTATATCCCGCGAGTGATTGCCAACAAAAAACCCTTGATCATGGGCAAGTTTGGCGTTGGGGAGATCGCCCACCGTGTCAAACTCGTAATACTCCATGACATCATGCCGCACGATACAGCCGCCAGTAATAATACGAAAACCTATATCGGCATCGCGCAGCGTTGCAAAAACCTTTTCGCGATCAAGCCCGAAGCCAGGACGAAAAATCATCGGAAAACAAAAAGAAGAACTAGCGCCATATATCTCGCGCTGAATAATGAAACGCTCATCTTCCCCAAATAAAGTCTGAAAGATCTTCAGATTTTTACGACGAATATCCGTCATATTTGGCAGCTTCTTCAATTGCTCAATCCCTATCGCGCCGGCCATCTCAATAGGACGAACGTTATAACCCGGCAGAATGAAACGATAAGCCTCAAAGAAATCATTACCACTTTTCTGATAAATATCGCTCCCATCAGGCACATCACGGGTCCAACCATGGGCTCTTAGAGATCTCAATAAATGGTAAAGTTCTGTATCATTGGTTGCCACCATACCCCCCTCCATAGTGGCAATATGATGCGAGAAGAAGAAACTGAATGTGTTGACATCGCCAAACGTACCGGTCTTGCGCCCGTCAATTTCTGCATCCAAAGATTCACAATTATCTTCGAACACATAAAGTCCATGTTTATCAGCAAAGGCGCGTATTTCTTCTAAATTTGCCGGATTGCCAAGGATGGATACAGGAACGATTAATTTAGTGTTCGGTGTAAGTGCGGCCTCAAGTTGGCTGACATCCATATTGAGTGTTTCAAGTTCAACATCAATAATCTTAAGTTTCAACCCGTACTGCTGCAGCGGATGGTAAGTTGTAGACCATGCAACCGCTGGCACTATGGCCTCGTCCCCACGCTTCAACGGTTGTTCCTTTTTGAAACAAAGGCTAGCGACTGCTATGAGGTTTGCCGACGAACCCGAATTCACCATTACGGCATGCTTGAGTCCTATATAGGAAGCAAATTGCTCTTCAAAGGCGGCTACATAATCGCCAATAGTATATCTGTCGCTCGCAATTACGCGATTGATTGCATCAATCTCTTCACAATCCCAGGAGCTGGCAGCGAGTTCATATTTCATAATCTACCGTATCTTCAATAAGATATTTTAAAATGGGCCACGAAACTGCATCTCATAGGTTAGCTTTGCACTCTCAGGGTCCGGTATCCAATCTGAAGCTGGATCAACCAGTGCGTTAGCCTTTTCAGCTACCGTCACGGGATTGGGATAATAATGCTGTTCCAGCCATGGCGTCGTTGGGCAAGTAGTCGGCGCAAAGCCCATTCGACTTACAATCGCTCCGTCCGCGGCACCACTCTCAGCGAGCCTAGCTAGTATTTCAGCACTGAAACCGCAGTTCGTCCATGCATTATCCACAACGAGAATACGGCGGGTTTTCGAAACTGAGGCGGTAATAGTTTCCATATCTAGGGGTACCAGTGTTATCGGATCTATAACCTCAGCTGATATACCTTTCTCTGCTAATAATTCTCGGGCACGCAGACATTCCATTACCATATTACTAACCCCTAGCAGAGTAACATCGTCACCCTCAGCGCAAATACGCGCCTTCCCAAAAGGTAAAGTGTATGGTTCTTCCGGCACGTAGCCTTCAGTGAAATAGAGCAACCGGTGTTCGGTAAACACAACCGGATTCTGATCACGAATTGCGGCGATCAACATCCCTTTGGCATCATAAGCATTGGACGGCGCAACCACTTTTAATCCCGGCACATGAGCAAACATAGCATTCAAATTCTGCGAATGTTGTGCACCCTGACCCCAACTTTTTCCAATCATGCTGCGCACCACCATCGGTACTTTTGTAGCGCCGCCGTACATGTAGTGACTTTTAGCAGCAATATTAATCAGTTGGTTCATACACAACATTAGAAAATCCATACGAATATGCACATGAACCGGACGACGTCCTGCCATCGCGGCGCCTATTGCAACACCGGTCATAGCATCTTCAGACAACGGGGTTGTGAATATTCGATTAGCTCCGTATTTTTCCAACAGCCCATGTGTCGACCCTTGGATGGCCTTATGATCATCAACATCAAGTCCCATAACGAAAACCCGTTCGTCAGAGCTCATCTCCTGATCGAGAGCTTCTCTTATTGCACCCACATAACTCTGGAGACGCTTTGCCTCTTGCAAAGAATTGTTTTCATCGGGCACGTTGTTACTTGGCGAAAACATGGTCAAAAAGCTCCTCCGGTGCGGGTGCAGCTGCGTTTTCAGCAAACGCGATCGCCTGATCAATTGCTACCTCGACCTCAGAATTGATCATCGCAACTTCGTCATTTGACAACATCGCCGCCAAACGGACTACCTGGTCATTGCGCTTCCAATCGGCGACTTCACTATCGGAACGGTAGCCTACAGAGTAGTCTTCGCTTGGGCCAACATGCTCACGCCACCTATAAGTGATACATTCGAGAAATTCCGGGCCACCACCTTCTCTCATGCGCTCGATCATAGCGTTTGATTCATCACGGATATCAAAGATATTCTGGTCTTCAATACGAACGGTGTTAATGCCGAAAGTAGCCACACGTTCACAGATCGCATCTGGACGTGATTGGCGTTTTTCCACCGGTTCGTGAATGGCATAGCCATTATTCTCCACGACATAAAGGACAGGTAGTTTATGCAAGGCAGCAAAATTTAGCGATTCCGTGAAAGCCCCTTCTTCTGTGGCACCATCGCCTAAGAAACAAATAACGACATTCTTTGACTTTGATTGTTGCAGTGCTAACGCATACCCGGTGGCAATCGGCACACCCGTTCCAACGACAGCAGAAGCACCCAATACATTGTACTCTTCAGAAATCAAATGCATGGATCCTCCTTTGCCAGCAGCACACCCAGCAGATTTGCCAAACATTTCCGCCATCATTGCATTCAATGGAGCACCTTTAGCAAGATATGCCGCATGACTTCTATAGGTGCACCCGACAATGTCCTCTTTGGTCAAATTTGTGCAAACCCCGACCGAGATCGCCTCTTGACCTATTGCTAGATGCACAGGGCTCTTGATGACATCTGTAGAATAGATATCCGCGATCCGCTCTTCGGTGCGGCGAATAAGGCGCAATTGCCTATAGAGAGAGGCGATATCACTAGTTGGTTTTTGTTTCACGCTAGTGGTCATAATCACTTAATGTTGTGCCATATACCTGTTATTGCACAACATAGATGATTCGACCCGTGATACAAAAATATTTATCGAACAATTAACAAAAGGGGTGCACACCGACACCAGCGCGTAAAAATGCCAGTAAACCCTGTAAAATATTTGGTAACTATAAATCGAATAGTTCAATTTTGCCGATAACTTTAGCCACTTTAATAGGATCCCATGCTTAGCTCTGATTTCTCTGCAAAGTAACCCTGACTTAATAGCGTGACACCTCAGTGATATCCCTCCAACCTTCTTTAATTATTTATAAACTAGCTAAATTGACGTTAAATTTGCGATGACTTGGAAAGATTATTTAAAGAATGACTTTAGAAAAGTTACAGCAGGCAATCAAAACGCATCAAAATGGCAATTTAGAGACCGCCCAAAAACAATATGAAGCTATTTTACAAAAAGATATCCATAACAGCGATGCTTTGAACCTTTTGGGCTTAATACACTTCCAGCAAAAAGATTATGAGCAAAGCCTAATTTATATAGAAAAAGCGGTACGCCTCAGGCCTAAAGCGCCGGAATATCATAACAACCTTGGGATGGTTCTAAATAGTCTAGGACGCGTGGAAGAAGCAGTTGTGGCGTACCTAGACGCTCTGGAGTTGGCACCAACATATGCCGATGTATTCTATAACCTAGGTATTTTAGAAAATAATCGTCACAACTATCAGATCGCAGTTGAGTATTTCCAAACCTGCCTTAACTGCGATCCTACCCATAGGAATGTTCGTAATGGTATGGCGATCGCACTAATTCGGCTGGACAAACTCCATAAAGCGACGAAACAAATCGAAGAACAGCTCGGCCAGCACCCCCAAGATGTTGACGCTTTAAATAACCTCAGCGTTGTAAAGATCCTCAGTAAAGACAATTATAACGCACGAAAGACTTTGGAAATTGCTCTAGAAATTGACAATCAGCATGTCACTTCACGGCTAAACAGGGCCCAGTTAATTCTTCTTGAAGGCAACCTGCGCGACGGTTTCGCCGAGCATGAATGGCGCCTTAAAAGCCCAGGCTATGAGCAAAAATTTAAAATCCCCAGGTGGAAAGGAGAAGCTCAACCTGATTCAACAATCATCTTATGGGGCGAACAAGGACTTGGCGACGCACTACAATTCATTCGCTATGCACCGATGGTGAAGCAACGGATTGGCAAGATAATCGTAAGCTGTCGACCACCGCTACAAAGATTATTAGCAACAATACCCACGGTTGATGAAGTAATCTCATCAACAGCTTCGATCACTGCCCACGCACACCTCCCAATAATGAGTTTGCCGTATGTATTTCATACGACAGCTAACTCAATACCCGCAGAGGTGCCTTATATACCGGTTCCAACGCCCCTAGCCTTACCCGGCGACAAGTCTACGCTTAAAGTAGGCATCGTTTGGGCTGGCAACCCTAAGCATCCTCGAGATAGTCGTCGAAGTCGGTCGCTAGATGAATTTGCACCACTAGGTTCATTGCCAAACGTCGACTTTTTTAGCCTCCAAATGGGTAAGGCAAAAAAACAACGGCCACCAGACAGCTTAAAGCTTATCGATCTCACCCACCAAATAGAAGATTTTTATGATACCGCACGCATAGTAGCCGCACTCGATTTACTCATCACCGTTGATACGTCAATCGCCCATCTCGGTGGGGCCCTGAATAAGCCGGTGTGGCTAATTATCGATGAAATTCCGGATTGGCGTTGGCAACTCAAACGTAAGGACACTCCTTGGTATCCCTCACTACAACTTTTTCGGTCGCAAGGTGACTACGGCCTTCTCTTCAAAGAAATGGCGCAGGCACTTTCCAGTTTGAATAATAGGAGAACTTGAACAAAACCAGCGTGATAACCAATAAACAAAAGTTCGACGGCGCAAATGCATTACTACGAACTGTAAGCAGACCAAACCTGGCGACCCCGGTAGGACTCGAACCTACAACCCCCGGCTTAGAAGGCCGATAAAAAGGTCAGAAAACTCAACAATTGCCGAACCCTAAATACCATAGGAAACCATAAAGGGTGATAGCGTTACCTACGCATGCCGTAACGAGGCCAACTGGGTTTTACTCTTTGGCAAGCAGAAAATCGGGCGCTGGCCCATCTAGTACACAACTCGTTTGTTATTCGGCATAATGCGCGTATGAAAAAACTGACCGCCA
>MDTA01184751.1_pt1 | contig 47727 bp, 41 predicted proteins | sample 811151 | NCBI WGS metagenome assembly MDTA01 (sample SAMN05326648, study PRJNA326480) | marine metagenome | isolation source: seawater | place: Indian Ocean: South | collected 2010
CCAACTCGCAGTTGAATGCAAACGGCCTGCGGTGCTGAGGACTGGAACCGCAGGCGCATCAGAGACCTCAGGCGTGCACGCGTACCGGGACTTTGGTCCAACCATGTACAAAGTTTGAGAATGTGCGCTTGGGCTCGCCAACCATCTCAACGCGACTGAAGCGGGCGTGAATCTCTTCCCACAGAATCTTCAATTGTAGCTCCGCCAGACGATTGCCGACGCAGCGATGGATGCCGAAGCCGAAAGACAGGTGCTGCCGTGGGCGTGCGCGGTCCGCTATAAACGCGTACGGATCCTCGATGGCGTCCGCGTCCCTGTTACCGGACAAGTACCACATGATCACTTTATCGCCCGCCTCGATGGGCTGACCGTTGATCTCGGTGTCCTCTTTAACTGTTCGGCGCATATGTGCCAGCGGTGTTTGCCAACGAATGATCTCCGGCACAAAGCTGCTGGCGATCAATTCGGGGTGCGCGCGTACTTTGCGGTCTTCGTCGGGATAACGATTGGTTGCCACGATGCTGCCTGACATCGAGTTTCTGGTCGTATCGTTGCCCCCGACTATGAGCAGAATGAGGTTGCCTAGGAACTCGTGTGGGTCCATGTTTCGGGTGGCTTCCGCATGCGACATCATCGAGATGAGGTCGGGGCGCGGTTCTTCGTTCACACGCTCATTCCAGAGACCGGTGAAGTACTCGAGGCATTTGGTCAACTCGGCGATGCGCTTCTCGTCGGTGTCAATTGGACCACCCGACGTGAGATCCACAGTCGCAACATCAGACCAATAGGTCAGCAGCTTGCGGTCTTCCAGCGGGAAATCGAACAGCGTCGCCAGCATCAGTGTCGTCAGTTCGATGGACACGTGCTCCACCCAGTCGAACTCTTCATTGACAGGGAGCCCATCCAGGACGCGTTGCGTACGCTCGCGTATGGTGGACTCCATGCGCGCCAGATTGGCAGGTGCGACAATGGGCGAGACGGCCTTTCGCTGGTGGTCGTGTTTTGGCGGGTCCATCGTGATGAAATTTGGACGCCGGAATTCGCTCGGCACGTCGCGAATGGTGATGGCCGGTTCGGACGAGTAGACCGCATGGTTCGTATCTACAGCCATGATGTCCTTGTAGCGGGTGACGGACCAGAAGTCGCCAAACCGCTCTGTGCGGCCGAAATGCACCGGACACTCTTCACGCAGCCGGTCAAAGTAGAAGCCGATCGTGTCGTTCTGGTGTAGCACCGGATCGCTGACATCAATATCTTCCAACGGCAGCGACCACGCTTCATCGCGGGCGGCGTTAGGTTCAAGTGGCGTGACTGCGTTCATCGTGTTGATCCCTCAGTGTTGGCTCTCGGGCATTTGGACAACCAGGCCGTCGAGTTCGGCGACGACGTCGATCTGGCACGCAAGTCGAGAGTTGTCGCGCACCTCGGCCGCGAAGTCCAGCATACTGGTCTCCATATCGGACTGTGCGCCAGTGCGTTCCAGCCATTCGGGTGCGACAAACACGTGACACGTTGCGCACGCGCACTGACCGCCACAATCGGCGTCAATCCCGGGGATGTTGTTGTTGACCGCGGCAAGCATCACTGTGCTACCAACTTCTGCATCAACGACGTGTTCGGTGCCGTCGTGTTCAATATACGTAATGGATGGCATGGATTTACTCAGATAGGCCGGGCATCTTGGGTTAGCCGAATAGTCTCAACTGCCGCTTTGGGACTGTCAATTACTGCTGCTATCACATCGAAGCCTCCGGATCGAATAGCTTGAGCACGGCAATTCCGTCCAACTCGGCGTGCCCCTTCGAGACCAAAATTCGATAGAGCGACGCGGCCTGCGAGGACATCGGAGTCGGCACGTTCAGGTCACGCGCCAGCGCGCCAACCATATCCAGATCTTTCAGGACCTGACGCGCGTAGCCGGCGGGCGCAAAGTCGCGCGCTACCATTCTCGGATACATCGACTGCAACATGTTGCTGCCGGCGTGTCCGACACCTAATGCTTCAGGCACCTTGCTCGCGTCGACGCCCCCCGCCTCCGCCAGGGTCAGCGCTTCAGCCAGCACACAGTAGTTATTCAGAACCAGAATCTGATTAACTATCTTTGTTACCTGACCAGCACCCACCGGGCCCATGTGTGTGAACGTACCAGCGACATCGTTCATCAAGGTCTGCACCGACGCGACCGCCTGTGTGCTTCCGCCAGCGATGATGGCGAGCGTACCCGCGCGCGCCGCCGGTGGGCCTCCAGACACAGGGGCATCGACCCACTCAATCTGATGCGCGTCCGTCAACCGTTGTGCCAGTTGGCGTGTCTCCCCCGCGGCCGTTGTAGAGTGGTCCACGACGATACGTGCGCGTCCGGGAGACGCCATTAACCCTCCAGCACCTTCGACGATATCGACCACTGCCGCCGTGGATGTCACACATAGCTGGATTATATTTGCGAGGCCCGCCAACTCTGCGAGTGAACCGGCTGGCCTGACCCCATGTGCTGCCGCTTTGGCGAGTGCGTCCGGGTTGATGTCGTAACCGACAACGTCATGTCCCGTTTCCACCAGGCGTGCCGTAAGCGCCTGCCCCATCAATCCCAGTCCAACAAAGCCGATGGTCTGACCGGTGGACTCATTCGTATCGGGCATCGCTCGTTTCCATTTATGTGGCTGCGCCGTATCCTTTGCGGCAAGACTGCCGGATTCGCAGCGCTCACTGTCAACTCTACGATGCACCATAGCAAAGACCGCATTCTCACGACGCACGCTGGCAGCCTGCCAAGACCGGCAGCGTTGACCACGTTGTACGCGCGCCGGGCTGCTGGAGATGCGGTTGATGAGGATGCACTGGCCCGGGAATCGCAGTCCGCAGTAGAGGCGATAGTACCGCGCCAGCTCCAGGCGGGCATTGATGTTGGCAACAATGGTGAGCAGCCGCGCGAAGCGTTCTTCATGTATGTGCGTAGACGGATGAGCGGTTTTGGTGGAGAGGGCACACGCAACCTGTGGCGCGATGTTGTCAACTATCCGGATTTCATGGAAGCGCGTGGTCGTGCCTACCAGGGTGTAGATGCCGTTTCCAACATGGCGCCGCCGCAAGTCGTCGGTGAGATTCAGTACCTGGACCGCGCCGCGGTGGAAGGCGAATGCGCGCAGTTCGAGGCAGTTGTCGCGCAGCAGGAAACCGGATTATTGGAGACGTTTATCACCGCGCCGTCTCCAGGCATTGTCGCGGCCGCGATTCCAAACGTTTATTACGATTCGTTCGAGCGTTATCTGGATGCGGTGACGGCGGAGTTACGCATCGAGTACGAAACGATTGTGCGACGCGGACACGTCTTGCAGCTGGACTGTCCACACCTCGCGATGGAACGCCACATCGCGTTTGCCGACCGTCCCTTGAACGAGTTCCTGGGTTTTGTGGAACTCGTTGTCAATGCAATCAACGAGGCATTACGTGACATTCCACGTGAACGCGTACGCCTGCATGTGTGTTGGGGTAAATACGAGGGGCCACACGATTTGGATGTTCCACTCGAGGACATCCTAGTTCCCATATTGCACGCAAACGTCGGCGCATTTCTGCTCTCGATGGCAAACCCGCGTCACGCGCACGAACATCGTTGTTTTCGTGGTCACGTACTGGATGACGATCAACTGTTGCTGGCGGGTGTCATCGATACGACCACCAATTTCGTCGAACATCCGGAGGTGGTGGCTGAGCGACTGGAGCGCGTAGCGCGAGCCATTGATGATCCAACGCGGGTAATCGCGGCTACCGATTGCGGCTTCGACACTTCGGCCGGGATGGGGCGAGTGGCTGACAGTGTTGTCTGGGCAAAATTGAGAGCGATGGTTGAAGGTGCAGCTATCGCTACAAACCGATTGTTCGAGGATACATAGTGCATGCGATTGGTGAGTGCCGGATAGTTCATGCTTAACCGAAAACTCAACCTCAAGTCCTTGCTGGATCCTATTTCTGAGGGCGAATATTTTGAAACGGACCAGCTGGTGCGCGCTTTCAAGCCGGCACAAAAAGTGCTGGCACTCAACACCATTTAAGTATTAATGGGTAACGGTTTTATCGAGCCCATGGAGAAATACGCGGTTTGAAACAGGTACTGCCCGACAGACGTTCGACGGAGGTCGCGTGACGCCAGCTTGTTTACACGAGGTCCCGGTACGGCTTGGCGATGGTGCCACCGTTGTTCTGCGACGTCACGGCAACCCCAATGGACCCCGCCTCGCGCTCTCTCACGGTAACGGACTTGCGATCGCGGCTTACGAGCCGTTCTGGTCTCTGCTCGCGGATGATTTTGATCTGGTGTTGTTTGACATGCGCAACCACGGAGTCAACCCGACACACGAATTCGCGGCGCACAACTGGCAGCGCTTCACAGATGATATGGGCGACCTGCTCGACGCCTGTCACCAACACTTTGGCAGACAGCCAACCGTGGGTGTCTTCCATTCTTTGTCCGCAGTCGCAAGTGTCGCGTATGAAGCCCAGCAGGGCCCGGCGTACGCCGGGCTGGCATTGTTTGACCCGCCGTTGATGCCGCCGCCTGGTCATCCTGCGCGCGCGGCTGCCGAGCAAGACGTGGACATGATGGCGGCACGCGCCCGGCGCAGGCAACCGTCGTTCAACAGCCCCGATGAGCTTGCTGAACAATTCCTGACCCGCGCGTTTTTTTCGCGTTGGGTTGAGGGGGCCGCGGAACTGTTTGCGAAACACACCTTGCGCAACGACGCCGACAGCGGCACCTACACGCTCAGTTGCCCGCGGGAGTATGAGGCGCACGTGTTCGAGTTCAATCGAGACGCGAGTTTATGGGCCGCGCTCAAGCGCGGACTACAAGTCCCCGTTGCGATCATTGCCGCCGACCCGGACCTACCGGACCAGACCGCGCCGGCGCTGTCCTGCGCGGCGTTATCCAGGGAAGCGGACATTGCTTACTCGGTTGTTCCAGACACCACTCATTTCTTGCAGGTGGAACAGCCGGACGCTTGCGTGGCAGCGGTCAGGTCCTTCGTGGCATCACTGTAAGGAGGGAAATCCGTGGAGATCAAAAACGCCGCTAAACAACGTCTGGAAGCGGGTGAGCTCGCGATTGGGGTTGGTCTGCGCCAGGCCCGCACGGTTGATACCGGCAAGATTTTTGCCACCTGTGGGTTTGACTGGTTGTTTGTCGATATGGAGCACAACTCCATGGGGGTCGATACCGCTACCCAGATTTGTGTGGCGGCGCAGGATGCGGGTATCACGCCCATTGTGCGTGTTCCCGGCCATCAACATTTCCATGCAACCCGTCTCCTTGATGGCGGCGCGCAGGGAATCGTTGTACCGCACGTAGATACCGTGGAGGCAGCCGCGCGGATGGTGGAGCAATGCAAGTATCCGCCACTTGGTCACCGGTCCGTGACGGGCTCACTGCCACAGCTCGGCTTTCAGCCGACGCCGCTGGCTGACATGACCGCCAGCATCAATGATGCGACGTTGCTCGTCATCATGCTGGAAACACCGGAGGCGATTGGCAATGCAGACGCCATCGCCGCATTGCCTGGCGTGGACGTATTGCTGGTGGGCTGCAGCGACCTGGGTATGGAGATGGGGATTCCTGGCCAGCCTGACCATCCTGACATCGCGGCCGCTTTAAAAGCCGTGTGTGATGCGTGCGACAAGCATGGCAAACACGCGGGTTTGGGTGGTGTGTACTCGCCACCTTTGATGCAACGCTACATTGAGTTTGGAATGCGTTTCGTGCTGGCGGGGAGCGATCTGTCTTTCATGATGCAGGCAGCGGGTGCCCGGGCAGCGGAGCTGCGTGCGTTGTCTACGGACTGAGGCGCAGCGGCCTCCCAACGGAGGCCGCCACAGTTCGCAGGTCAGGCGCGCAGCTCGCGACGCAGGATTTTCCCGGACGGGCTTTTTGGAATGGCATCCACCATCTCGATCTCACGCACAAGCTTGTAGCTTGCCACGTGCTCCGACATGAAGGCCTGCAATTCATCCAGCGTGGGCGTGGAGTTCGGTGCTGCGACGATAAATGCTTTTGGCAGTTCGCCAGCCTCGTCGTCCGGCACACCGATCACGGCGGCATCATTAACGGCCGGGTGTGTGACCAATAACGCCTCCAACTCCGCGGGCGGTACCTGGAAGCCTTTGTATTTGATCAGCTCTTTGATGCGGTCGACGATGGCAACGTGATGATGTTCATCAACAGTGGCGACGTCGCCCGTGTGTAGCCAACCCTCGTCGTCGATTGTGATCGCGGTGGCCTCCGGGTTGTTCAAGTAGCCTTTCATCACCTGAGGGCCACGCACCCAAAGTTCGCCGCGTCCACCTACCGGCTGATCCTCCCCGGTTTCAGGATCGACGATGCGGGTCTCGGTATTGGAGATAGTGACACCGCTGCTGCCGGCGCGGAAATCGCCCTGCGGCGTGCAGTGGCTGACCGGGCTCAACTCCGTCATGCCGTAACCCTGGACAACCTCGCATCCCACCCGCTTGGCGCACTCATCAGCAATGTCCGCGCCTAGCGGTGCTGCGCCTGAGAAAATCTGCCGAAGCGACGAAAGGTCGTAGTTATCCACGACCGGCGCTTTTGCGAGCCCCAGCACGATCGGCGGCACCGCAAAAAAACGGCTGATCTTTTCGTTCTGGACCAGTTCCAGCGCCTGCGCCATGTCAAAGCGGGGCATCGTCACCACGCGTACACCGCGGTTGAGCAACGAGTTCATCAACACCTGCATGCCATAGATGTGAAAGAACGGTAGCGCCGCCAGCGCGGCCTCGTCTGGTTCGTACTGGATGCAGTGTTCAAGTTGTGCGTTGTTGGCTACCAGGTTGCGGTGGGTGAGCATGACCCCTTTAGGTAGCCCGGTTGTACCCGACGAATACGGCAGCACAACGATATCGTCGTCGTAATCAACCGCTACCTGATCAATAGGCTCTGCGTATACGTCATCCAGTGATGCGTACCCTTCCGCGCCACCAATGACCACGATCTCTGTGACGTTCGTGTCTTCGACGGCTTGCGCCGCAACCTCGAGGAACATCGGTGTTGTCACCAACATCGTCGCGCCGGCATCCTGCAACTGGAAGCGCACCTCAGCGGGACCGTAGGTTGGGTTGATGGTTGTCACTGCAGCACCGGCTACCGCAACCCCGTGAAACACTACGGCGTATTCAGGCATGTTGGGCGCCATCAATCCGACGCATCCGCCACGGCCAATTCCGCGGGTGGCCAATCCACCAGCCAATCGATGGATATCATCGCGCAACTGTCCAAACGTGATGCTGGTAGTGGCGCCATCAGTCAATGCCACCGCATCGGCCAACTCGTCGGCACGCGCGAGGATCTGTTGAGTGATCGATATGTCCGGAATCTCGACGTCCGGAAGAGGACTTCTATGGATGATGGTCACGCTGAGATAGCCTCGAAAAGTTCAGAAAATGGTCCTTAAGTTCCAGGCAATTGGGAACGATGTCAATGTGGGCGACCTGTCGGGTAGGAGACTACCCGACGCCGGTCATCAAGAAACGCGCTGCCACTTGAGTTCACGATGTTCCGTGCCGCTCGGATGCGGTCGGCTGGGTGGGGTCAACAGCATATAGCCGTCTTCGAAACGCACGCCGCGTACCTGGTCGCCGCCAATGCGTTCCTGGTTGACACTCTGGTCGACGTGCGTTGTGAGGACCGTCCCGTCGAACGTGTAAATACCGGTGTAACTACTGTACTCCCGAGCCGCGTCGAGGTGGTCGCGCCCATCTGTCAAGACGCACATCATGCGGCTGTTCTCGTAGAACACGACAACGCCTCGCGGAAGCGGTCCAAACGGTGGTGGTAGCGGATGTTCCTCATCAGTCCACGCACGCGTGCTGACGAGTGTCCACATACCAATGATCGAATGACTCATTCTGGACGCACCATTTGCTCGCGCGGAAACTCCGCCAGTTGGGATTGCGCGTCGGCCCAGCCTTGCGCGAGAGTCGTCATGCGGTCCACATGAACGACAAACTTGTTAATCAGCCAATCTCCGCTGGCCCGGCTGAAGCCCCAGTCGTAAGAGCCCCATCCAATATAGGACTCCCCATCCCTGGCATGCACCACAAGCCAATTGGACCAGCCGGTGGCGTTGTTTTCGCCTGTAAATTCGAGGATCTCATTGGTAATGAATCGTTTTCGGTTCACGAAAGTGCGCTGGTAGCCCTTGAACAGTCTAACGAACGAATCCCGCCCTTCGAACACCCGACCTTTTGACCAGGGCACCGTCTCACAGGTGACGTCTTCACTCACGATGGCCGCGAGGGCAACGTCATCTTCTTCATCAACGGCTTTTGCGTAGCGCGCCATCAGTTGCCAGACAGCCTCCCGGTCCCGCGATGTACGCAGCTGTTGCTCTACCCTGGCAATGCGTTGCTCCAAGTCCATCTCGCCTCGGCTTTTCTCAATATGTAATGATGCGAGTTTGCCGGTTGCGGTCACGATTGCAAACGTATGACCTTGAGCAGGGCCCAGCGCGTTACCGTCTTTGGCTTAGTCGGTGCCGGACATTTCTTGAGCCACATCTACATTCTTGCCCTGCCGCCCTTGTTTGCACTGATGAAGGCGGAGCTGGCATTGAGTTATGCAGCGCTCGGATTGCTGGTGACAGTATTTCACATCAGCACCGGCGGCATGCAGATCCCGGCGGGCTTTCTGGTGGACCGTATAGGCGCCCGCACAACACTGTTGTTGGGCATGTTTACGGTGGCGGTCGCTATTGGCGCGATAGGGCTGGTTGAGTCTTACTGGGCGATGTTGGTTCTGGTCGCCATTGCCGGAGTTGGCAACAGTGTGTTTCACCCGGCGGACTACGCGATCCTCTCGCGGGTGGTAGACAAGAAACACTTTGGCAAAACCTTCGGATTCCATCTGCTGGCTGGCAACCTGGGGTTTGCGGTTGCCCCCATTCTGATGGTGAGCCTCGCCCACTGGTTTGAATGGCGCGGCGCGGTTGTTGCAGTTGGCGGATTGGGCGTGGCGCTGGGCGTATGCATGCTCATATTCGGACAACACCTCGCACAGCCTGCAAGAGAGGATTCGGATGAGCCAGGGAAGCCTGCGGTGAGCCGGACCTTCATGAGCCCCGCGCTGGTTGTGATGCTGGTCTTTTTTATTACGGTGGCACTCTCCACGGCAGGCATACAGACTTTCTCCGTAACGATCCTGAATCTGCATCACGGCGTTGAACTCGGCGTCTCTAATACCCTGCTTACCACGTTCCTTGCTACTGGCTTTGTTGGTGTCGCGCTGGGCGGCGTTGTTGCTGATCGTTTACGTCGGCCTGTTATTGTTGTGGCAGGAAACATGCTGGTGGCCACCGTAGGGGTGGCTTTCCTTGGCATTACATCGTGGTCCGTTGCCTTCATCTTCTTGTGGATGGCTATTGCCGGGACTGCCGTTGGCATGATGCGGCCAGCCCGGGACATGATGGTGGTTGCCATTGTGCCAAGCAGTGCCACGGGTAAAGCGTTCGGATTTGTGGGGACGGGATTGAGTGTTGGCGGCGCAATCGCTCCCGTCACGTTTGGATGGATGATTGACCTTGGCCTGGGAGGCTGGGTTTTTCCGGCGGCAGCAGTTTGTTTGCTTGCCGGCGCGTTCTGCGCGATCTTCGCTGAACGTATGACGCAGCAAGGCAAAGTCGCCCCAGATCCTGCAACTTGAGCAATCGCCAGCAAAGAGGCACGCCTGTGGAAGTTCCCGAGGAAAACCCTGTGGTAAACCCAGAGGAAATTGATGTCCGCGAATATTGTGACCGCCTGGTTGCCGCCGTTGGCGCTGCGTTGGTCGGCAAGGAGGACGTTATCCGTCTGGCGCTGATCGCGCTGCTGGCGCGCGGCCATCTGTTGATTGAAGACGTCCCGGGCACAGGCAAAACCACATTGGCCAGTTCGCTGGCGGCGGCGCTGGGACGGTCGTTTGGCCGAATTCAATTTACCCCGGACCTGTTGCCCTCGGATATCCTCGGCGTCAGCATCTACCGGGCGGAATCTGCAGAGTTCGAGTTTAAGCCTGGGCCCATATTTGCTGGCCTGGTTCTGGCTGACGAGATCAACCGGGCCACGCCGCGTACTCAATCCGCCTTGCTCGAGGCGATGCAGGAAGAACAGGTCTCCGTCGACGGCGAAAGCTACCCGCTACCACAGCCGTTTATGGTTCTGGCAACGCAGAACCCCATTGAGATGGATGGCACCTTCAGGCTGCCAGAAGCGCAGTTGGACCGGTTCTTGTTGTGCCTGAAGATCGGCTATCCGGAGCCGGAAGATGAGGAGTCGATGCTGGCCCAGTTTGAGTCCTTCGACGCGACTCATGGACCAGACATCGTTGCATTGGATCTGCCTGGCGTAGCTGCCGTGCAGAAGCAGGTGCTGAAGGTTGTTGTTGGCGCGCAGATAAGGCGCTACATACGAGAGATCGTCCATGCAACCCGTGAGCATCCCGAGACTCGCCTTGGCGTCAGCCCGCGTGGCGCAATTGCATTGCAGCGGGCCGCGCAAGCGCACGCGGCGATGTCGGGACGACAGTTTGTCCTGCCTGACGATGTTAAAGCCGTTGCCGTTCATATATTGGCTCACCGGCTTGTCGTAGCGACTCAGGCGGCACTGCGCGGGTTCACGGGTCAGCGTGTTGTGCAAGACACTCTGGCCAGTACGGAAGTCCCTATTGAAGGAGCTGGCGAAGTAGCCAGCGAAACCACTCCGGAAGCAGTACAGCCATAACATGAACATCGGCCTGCCGCAGCCCGAGATCGTGCGTTCCGACACGCGCAGGGTTGTGAACCTGAACCTGCCGGAACCGGTTGTCATCGTCAGCACGCTGTTTGCTTTTGGCGGGGTTGTGACCAGTGCGTGGAAACTGACCGCGGTCAGTGCGTTGATCCTGATCATCATCGGCTTCGCACGCGGCTGGGCGAAGGTCTCACTCTCGCGTGTCGAACTGAGTCGTGAGGTGGCGCAGCATCGTCTATACGTGGGTGAAACAACCTCGCTGGAATTGATACTGGAGAACCGCAAAACCTTGCCACTGCCGTGGCTACGCGTGGATTTCTCGCTCCCGGACGGCCTGGCGATCAGCAGCGGTGCGGAATTTGGTTCGACGCGGTCGAGCTACGAATTCACCCAGAGTTTTTTTGAGACCTTCAGCGTCGGCTCACGCGAACGCGTACGCGCGGAACGGCCGCTGCTGGCCGCTCGTCGCGGCAGCTATCGACTCGGTGCGGCACATCTGCAAAGTGGCGATCTGTTTGGTTTCTACGAGACCCAGGCGACTACCGCGACGCACGCGCAGGAGATTATTGTCTTTCCCTCGCCGCGCGCGCTGCCCGGGTTTCGCCTGCCCGACCAGACGCCAGACGGAGTTGGACTTGGTCGTTCGTTGCTGCACGAAGACAGCTCGCGCCCGGCGGGTACCCGGCCGTACCAGCCAAGCGACCCTGTCAAACGCATGGATTGGAAAACCACGGCGCGCCGCCAACAGCCCATGGTGCGTCTCTTCGACCCCAGTCGTGGACATCGCGTCATGGTCGCCCTGGACGCGCGTACCCTTGACGACAACTGGCGCTACAAGATGCAACTGCTGGAGGCTGCGGTTGCCGCGGCGGTTTCAGTCAGCGTGTTTTGTGTGGATCGGGGGCATCAGGTCGGGTTCGTAACCAACGGCGCCCCACCTACGGCCGGTCCACCACTGCTGTTGCCGGCGACCGGCACTGCGCAGCTGGACGCAATCATGCTTGCACTGGTGCGTGTGCAGGCAAACCAGTCGACGACTCTCGCGAATGTCTTCGACGAGCACGCGCGTCCACGTCTGGGTGGGACCACGGTGCGCGAACTCACCTTGGTTTATGTGACTGCACATCTGGACGGCCAGGCCGGCGACTGGTTGCTGCGTCTGCGGGCAGGCGGCGCCAGCGTTATGGTCGTCTACGTAGGCGAGCAGTCGGATACCGAAGCGCGCGTAGGCGACATTGCCGTCTTCGACTACCGCGAGATTTTTGCTGACGCAGGTCAGGTTGTACGTCCGGATCCGACGGTGCTGCATGCGTGAGACCGGCTGGCTGATTGCGCTGGCAATGGTTGCCGACGCGGCGTGGCTCAGCATTGCCGTGTCGTTGCTCGGCTGGACGTTTGCGCAGAAAGGAGCGCTCCTGCCATTTGCCGTGGTGTTGTTCGTGTTGTTGCTGGCTTACGGGTGCGGCCGGGTCGCGCCGGCGAGCGAGCCGCGAGAGGCGTCGTCCGGGCGTGGTGGCTGGCTGTTTGCGCAGATGACAGTCGGATTTGTGGTAGCGCTGGCGGTGCAGCAGTTTGCGCCGGCTGCGGCGCCGCTGGCCCGCTTCTGGATTGGGGCGTTGGTACTTGGCGAGATCACCACAATTCAAGGCGCGGGCATTCTGATCGGCTTGTTCGTGACAGTGCTGCTGTGGCGACGTGGGGTCGCCCACGGTATCGACGGCGTGCGCGACCGTTTCGCATCCATGTTCTTCTGGGGTTGCCTTGTCATTGTGGCTGCGGCGCTCGTGGACTCCGTATGCGCATGCGGGATTGTTGAGAGCAACCTTGTCGTCGCATTTTTCGCCTGTGTGTTGATCGGGCTTGCGCTTGCCCAGATTCCTGCTGACGACGGCAACGCGGGGGCCTGGGGGCGAGCGATTACATACGCCGTTGGGCTTATCCTGCTGGCGGCTTATCTGGTCGGTCAGGGCAGCAACTGGTTTGGCGACGCTTTCGCCGCAACGATCGCAGACCTCTGGCGCGCGGCGATTGGCGTTGTGGTTGATGTGGTTGTCGCAGTGGTCGGGCCCGTGATCGTGTGGGGTATCCGTTTCATCAACTGGCTGATGGGCGAGAGCGGTGCTGGTGGTGCCGGCATCGACATGCCGGACCTCACAAGTTTGCGCGTGACGCCAACTGCCCAGCCCGTAGAAACCTGGGCGCGCGAGATCATCCAGCTTGCGCTGGTTGGCCTGCTGGTATTTGGTCTGTACCGGTTCCTGATACGACGCTTCGCTCCGCGTTTCCTGCGCCAGGCATCGCTCTCGTTCGATCAGCGCGAGCAGATAGGTGACGGCGACAACGCGACATGGCTGGATCTGTTGACGGAATTGCTGCCAGCCTGGATGCGAGCGAAGCGAGATGCAAACAGCGAGCGTCGCCTGCCCGCTGCTGAGCAAGGCATTCGTGAGGCGTTTGCGCTGTATTACACGATGCTGGATTCAGCAGCCCGCCGGGGTCTCAGCCTCGCGCCTTCGGCAACACCCAATGAGCGTGTCCCGGCGATTGAGGCTTGTCTGGTGGGCGCGCCGGTTAATGAAATTACCTGCTGTTTCAATCGCGCCTGTTACGGCGAAGAGCCCACGAGTCTTGAAGCGCTGGCATCGTTGCGCCAGCAGTTGCTCGCGTCGGCCAACGACAGCCAGAGCGAAGGTTAGCCTACATCTACCGTGCTGGGGGCGGTATGCTCCCGCTAAAGCCAACACCAGGATGATTAGTTCGATGAGAGAACCCACCGCAGAAATCAAAGCTCAACTTGCTCCGACGGGAGTATTGCGGGCCGGAATCAATCTCTCCAATTTTTTGCTGGTCGTGGACAAGACGGAAGCCGGTGACCCGGTTGGTCCGTCACCTGCGATGGCCAGAAGTATCGCCGACGCACTCGGTGTGCCGCTCAAGCTTGTTGGTTTTGAGACGCCGAGTGCCGTTGCCGCCGCTGCGGGTACTGGCGTATGGGATATCGGCAATATTGGTGCGGAGCCGCAGCGCGCGGCGGTGATGGATTTCACGGCCGCTTACGTGGAAATCGAAGCGACTTACCTGGTGCAGCCAGGGTCATCGATTACGAGTATCGAGGACGTCGATAAGCCCAGCATGCGGATTTCGGTTGCAGGCGGCTCGGCTTACGGGTTGTGGCTGGAAAATAACATTGCGCAGGCTGAACTCTGCCCGGTGTCCGGGGGCAACGCGGCTTTTGATCAGTTCGTCGAGCAGAAGATGGACGCGCTGGCGAGCCTCAGGCCGCGTTTGCTGACAGACGTCGAACGTGTTCCTGGTTCGCGCATTCTGGATGGACAGTTTGCCGCGGTTCAGCAGGCGGTTGGTGTCAACAAAGGTAACGATGCCGCCTTCGCCTGGCTGTGTGAATTTGTCGAGAATGCAAAAGCGAGCGGGCAGGTTGCGACTTGGATCGAGCAGTTCGGCGTCACTGGCAAACTCTCGGTAGCGCCTCCGGGCTAGGCGTGCTTGTCCAGAAAGGCCGACAACGGCTGCGGCCTGCCGTGCAGAAAGTCTTGTGTGGGATCGACGTCCACTTCCCGTGGTTATTCGGCGACAACCGTTCAGTCCCCATGGGTGGTGATCGTGCGCTCATCGAGCAGGTGTGCAATAGCGTTTCTTGAGTGCAAGGGCGCAGGCTGCACGGGGTCTTCCCCCAGATCCGGGACAAAGCTGCCGTCGATTTTGATGTACGCGCACGGTAGCGATCGCAGATATCGACAGGACGTCGGGGTGTTACCAATGTTGTCCGGTGCCAGGGAGCAGCCGTGCCGGCGTACCACGTCTGCAAACGCAACCACGGCCTCCCTGTTGCCAGGCACGACGTACTCAATCACCTCCGTGGGCAGTTCGATGACGCGTCGGGCTGCGCGCGCGACTGTGTTATCCGAAGCTGGATATGACGCAGTTGGGTGATTCATCCGAGACTCGGTTGGTGCGACAGGTGAGACGCACGGCGAATGCGGGGAGGCGTCAGCTTCTGTTGCAAGGTTATGCAGAGATTTGCGATTTTTCGGGCATCGAGCAAAACCCCCGGCATTGCTGAACCCCTCTCCACAGGCTGGTTGTTTTCAGACCCGCAGCCGCTTAGCTTGCATGCGACTCCACGAAGAGCACTCCACGAAAAAGGGTGTCGATCATGCAACAAGCTGATGATCTTATGAGCGCCGCTACCGAGGCTCAAGCCGCGACTGTGCCGCTGGTGCTCATGGTGTCAGCTACTGATTGCACCTATTGCGCCCAACTACGCGTGGAAGTCATCGAACCCACCTTGCTGGGCCAAAGTGAACGCCGCACGGCAGTGTTCCGTGAACTGCTTGTCGACGTACTGGATGACATTCGCGACTTTGATGGCAACATGACTTCGGCCAGCGAGATAGCCGAGCGCTATGGAGCGGACCTGACGCCAACCCTCTTGTTCCTCGCCCCAAACGGCGCCGAGGCGGCCGCGCGCATTGTCGGCATCAGCAACATCGACTTCTACGCCTGGTACATGGACGCGCAGATCGAAAAAGCCACGGCGCGGTTGCGGGGCGTTCCCACGGGCTGACAAGCCAGTCTGCAATCGCCAAACTACGCCGATTAACCATGACTTCGACGGCGGAAGGTCGGACGTATGAACTGGCAGCAACAAGAAGCCACGCTCGAAGCGGCGCGCGAGCACGCATATTCGCTCCCGTTGGAGCAACTTGACGTTACTCACTGGGACCTGTTTCGAAACGACACGTTGTGGCCGTTTTTTGAACGACTGCGCAACGAACAGCCCGTTTATTTTCACGAGCACACCAAATCCGGCGCGTTCTGGTCAGTCACGAGTTTTGAGCTGATCAAGGCCGTCGATATCGATCACCAACGGTTCTCGTCCGAGCCGACCATTGGACTGGACTCCCTGTTGGAAGATCAGGAACTACCCATGTTCATCGCGATGGACGAGCCCAAACATGCGCAACAGCGCAAGGTGGTGCAACCGGTAGTCGCGCCACGCAATCTCGCGAACCTCGAGCCAACCATTCGCAAGCGCGTATGCGCAATTCTGGATGATCTACCCGATGATGAACCTTTCAACTGGGTCGACCGCGTATCGATCGAGTTGACCACTCAGATGCTTGCGACACTGTTCGACTTCCCATTTGAGGAACGCCGCAAGCTCACTCGCTGGTCGGATGTTGCAACCGCGACACCCAAGTCAGGCATTGTCGAATCTGCTGACCAGCGGCGACAGGAGTTGTTTGAGTGTCTGGACTATTTCTCGCGCCTGCGCGACGAGCGCGTTGAGAAGCCGGGCGGCTTTGACCTGCTGTCGATGCTGGCGCACGGTGCCTCGACCAGGAACATGCCGCCGTTGGAGTTTCTGGGCAACCTGTTGCTGCTGATTGTGGGCGGCAACGATACGACGCGAAACTCGATCTCGGGTGGCGTGCTGGCGATGAACAGGTTCCCGGATGAACTCGCAAAGCTGCGCGCTGACCCGGGCAAGATTCCGAATGCGGTTGCGGAGATCATTCGCTGGCAGACACCTTTGGCATTCATGCGCCGCACGGCTGCCGAGGATGTTGAACTGAATGGTCAGAAGATTCACAAAGGCGACCGAGTAGTCATGTGGTACGTCTCGGGTAATCGGGACGAAACGGTTTTTGAAGACGCACATACACTAAATATCGACCGCGCCAATGCACGTAACCACCTGTCTTTCGGGTTCGGTGTGCATCGGTGCATGGGTAATCGTCTGGCCGAGTTACAACTACGTATCCTGTGGGAAGAACTATTACCCCGTTTCAGCGGTATCGAAGTCGTAGGTGACCCGGTGCGGAACGTATCCAACTTCGTGCGTGGCTATACCGAACTCCCGGTGAAGCTCACGCGGCACTAGCGGCGGAGGCACACGGGCCGCCATGGCGCACGCGAGCCCTCCATGCGTCTGGAACCGTCCATGCCACTTGTACTCGACAAGGGACTGTTACGTGTTTGCGGTTACAGATTTGCGGTTGTGAGCCTCTTGTTTTCGAAGTGAAGGACAGCAGATGAACATCGTGATCTGTGGCGCCGGTGTCATCGGAACAGCCATCGCGTATGCGCTGGCTGAACGAGGTGTGGGCGCGACCTTGGTTGAGGCTGTCGCGCCGGCTTGCGCAGCATCTGGAAAGTCAGGTGGATTTCTGGCCCTGGACTGGTGTGACGGCTCGCCGATGCAGGCGTTGGCGCGCCGGAGTTTTGCTTTGCATCAGGATTTGGGCCGGCGTTTTGGGGAGCGCACTGGTTACCGCGCCCTGGATACGCTGGCGGTTGTTGCGACCGAGGTGCCTTATGACCTGAGTGAATACGCGAAGCTCGAGAATCCTGCCTGGCTACATGAACGCTGTGCGGTGACCGCGCAACTTGGTGCTGCCACTTCCACCGCGCAGGTACACCCAGGTGGCCTGACGCACATGTTTCTGGACGAGGCCACCGCAAGCGGAGCGAAGCTGGTTCAGGGATCAATCGAGGCCATCCATCACCAGGCGGGTCAGGTGTCCGGTGTGACAGTCGACGGTACGCGTATGGACGCTGATGTTGTGGTTGTTGCAATGGGACCCTGGTCAACTCAAGCGAGCGCCTGGCTGCCACTGCCGACTGTAAACGGGGAGCGGGGAGCCAGCATTATTCTGAAGCCGCGCCAACCCGTGGCTGCGTGTGCGCTCTTCGGACAATTCATCGATCAGCGAGGTGAATCGTTTGGGCCGGAAATATTTCCACGGCCAGACGGAACGGTCTACATGTGTGGAGTGCCGGACCGGGTTGCCCTGCCGTCGGATGCTGCTGACATAACGCCATCCGAAGAGGCTATTGCCACACTGAAGACTATCGCGCGTACGCTCTCGGATGACTTTGCGGACGCAACCGTGACACACGAGCAAGCTTGTTTTCGCCCGATCGTTCATGATGCCCAGCCCGTCATGGGCCTGGTGCCGGGCGTCACCGGCGCCTATGTCGCGACGGCACACAACTGCTGGGGCATCCTGAACGCACCAGCCAGTGGTGAAGCGATGGCTGAGCTGATTTTGGATGGCGTCACGTCGCAGGTTGACCTACGCGCGTTTGATCCGGCGCGCCTGATGTAGGACGCGTCTGTCACCTCTCGCGATCAGGAACTGGACCCGACACGGCGCTGCTCCACCAACACGATGAACCCATCTGCACCTTCGTTGTGCACGATATTGGTAAGCGAAGCCCGTCATTTTTTGCATTAGCGTGTCGCTGGAGGGCGCCAGTATTTGTCGGCGCCTGTGTTTGTCGCGACAGACGCTGTTTCTGGCGAATTTGGCGCCGATTCGCGCTTGAGTCGCGCCGCTTACCTACAGTTGTGGCTGGCTTCGCGCCTCAAGTTCCGAAATGCTCAGCGCGGCCTGGATTTACGGCCATTGACGAGTTTGCCGCGCCGCCGTTGACGCTCCGCGAAGCGACCCGGCGCCAAGGCCGACATGACGGCAGGGTCAGCGGGTGGCAGCCATCCGCATAATTCGGCGGCGACCAGTGCGGCGGCATACGGGGCGGACGTGGTGCCCATCGAACCGTGTGCGGTAGCAATCCACGTGGCCTCGTCCAGGCGGCCTACAACGGGCATACGGTCGCTGGTGACGGCCCGTGTGCCGCGGAACTGTCCGATTGACCTTGCGCCGGGGGGTAAAAGATCCGTGTTATTTGAGATGTTGTGTGTCGAGGCCTGTGTCGATGACCACGGCTGATATTCGTAGGTGGCGCCTACAAACGCGGTCCTGGCACGCGGCACAAAATAGCCGTTGCCGACGACCGAGACCAATCCATGGTTCCGAACGTTGGCGAGTTGGTCGATCTGGCCGGGTACCGGCGTAATTTCGAGGGTTGAGGCGGCGGCGAGATCTGTTGCGGCCAACCCGGAACAGATTACGTCGACAGAGGATGAAGTTGCCGAAGGTATCTCGTTGGGAGCGGTGCGAATCCGAATGTTCGAATGGTCCAACAGCGCTCGCGTCGCCTTTGGCAGATCGACCAGCCTGGCGCTGGGGAACAGAAGGCCGGGTTCCTGCGAATGGAGGTTGTAGTGTGCAAGCGCCGGCCCTTGCAGGTACTTGAGCCAATAGTGATGCCAACGATCGTGCGCCTGATAGGCGGTCGCAATGCGCTCGAGTTTCGCGACACTCATGTTAGGCCCACTGCGCTGCACAACCGGCATTTGCGATGTGCCTGGAATCCCGGTCATGTATGCACGTGCATAATGAAATGCATGCAGACGATGATTCGCGGTTGGCGAGTTGTCACCCAACAAGCGGCCGTGCAACAGCGCTGCCGGAATGCACGAGGCCCCGGTTGCGATACCGCGCGGGTCGATGACATCTACCGCGATGCCTTGCTGTGCCAGGTGATGCGCTAACGTGGCACCGCCAAAGCCTGCGCCAAACACGCGTGCGTGGCGGGTCGTCAGCGGCGTGGGGCGTGGCCTGTTGTCGACGAATTCGCCAACCAGAGACTCGCGTTTGTGCGGTCGTTGGTCGACCTTGCTGACCTCGAATCCAACGGCTTGTAAACGCCGTCGGACTTCTCCGGCAGCCGTGAAAGTCGCGACCCGGGTACCCGTATGACAGGTGTCCGCCAACAACCGCAACAGGTCCGCCCGCCAAAGCTCCGGGTTTCGTTGCGGAGTGAATCCATCCAGATACCACGCATCGAAGCTTTGTTGTTGCCGCGCGTTCAGGTCTGCAAGCGCCTCCATTGCGTCGCCGTGGTACACACTTAATACGACCCGACCTGCGCAAAACACGCGCCGGTGCCAGCCACGTGTCAGTGGTAACGGGTGTGTTGCAAGTGCTTCGTAAAGCGGAAACTCGCGTGCCCGCGAAGCGCGTAAGTGCTGCCAGTCGTCGAACATCAAAGGATGTTTTTCGATACTGACAAAATGGAGGTAGGCATGCCTCTTGGCGGCAGTGATGGCGGCAGCGGTCGCGACAAAGTTAAGTCCGGTGCCAAACCCCAGTTCACCCACCATGACACGAGCAAATTGTGCCGCCCTGGCGACAATTGCAGACGGTTGTATGTACACGCTGTGTGCTTCCGCCGTGGCGTCCGCGCGCCCGTACACGTCCGCGTATTGGGGCGCGTAACATTGATTGCCGCGCCACTCGATACGTGCCGGATGCACAAGCCCCTCGCTAGTCACGGTGACCATAGGGTAGGCTCCGGAAAACGCCACCCGCGTCTGTTGCGGGGGCGCCAGGCAGAGATCAACATGCTGGGGAAACTTGAATGTCTTTTTGGATAGGTGTGGACATTGGCGGGACTTTTACGGACTTCGCCTTGTTCGATGCCGCGGGAACGCGTTTGGCCATTCACAAGCAGCTTACAACGCCGGTGGACCCTTCGCGCGCCGTGTTGGAAGGGATGCGCATCCTGGTCGACCGTGAACACGTAGACATCAACAGCATCGAGCGCATCGTACATGGCACGACACTGGTGACAAACGCCATCATCGAACGGCGTGGCGCACGCACGGGAATGCTGACGACACGTGGCTTCTCCGACATCCTGGATATGCGTGAGGAGAAACGTTATGACGTCTTTGACCTGCGCATCGGTTTCCCGGCGCCAGTGGTCGAACGCGGACTGCGCCGTGAGGTTACGGAACGTATGGCGTTCGACGGGGCAGTCACCAGCCCGCTCGAGGTGGACGAAGTCACGCAGGCGGCGCAGGAACTGGTCGCGGACGGCAACATTGAGGCGCTTGCGATCTGCTTCTTGCACGCTTATGCCAACCCCACACACGAGCTCCGCGCCAAGGCGCGCGTGCTGGAGGCATTTCCCGACCTGTACGTGACAACGTCCGCGGAGGCGTTCGGTGGCCGGCGCGAGTTTGAGCGCTTTAATACGGCCTGCCTCAATGCCTTCGCGCAACCGATGTTCGATCGGTATGTGCAGCGCCTGGAAGAGGGTTTGGCGGAACTGGGGTTCCGTGGACGCCTGTATGTGATGAGTTCCAGTGGCGGCACACTGACGCCTGAGGTGGCGCGCGCGTTTCCGGTACGGGTTGTTGAGTCAGGCCCCGCGGCTGGCGTTCAGATGTCGGTCTTTCACGGCCAGACACTCGAGGTGCCTGACGTGTTGTCCTTCGACATGGGAGGCACAACGGCAAAAGGCGCACTGATCAGCGCCGGGCAGATGCTTAAAGTCTATGAACTTGAGATTGCACGGGTGCACGAGTTCAAGACTGGTAGTGGGCTGCCACTCAGGACCCCCGTGATTGACATGATCGAGATCGGCGCAGGCGGTGGCAGCATCGCCCAGTTGGATGCGCGTGGGACGGTCAAGGTTGGTCCACGCAGCGCCGGCGCGGATCCGGGACCAGCGTGTTACGCGCAGGGGGGCGAAGAACCGACGTTGACCGATGCAAACCTGATCCTGGGCTATCTGGATGCCGGCTCGTTCCTTGGCGGTGAGATGACTCTGTAGCCTGAGCGGGCGGCTGACGCTATTCGGTCGCGCGTCGCCGAGCCTTTGGGTGTCACGCTGGAGCGAGCTGCATTTGGTATCCATGAAATTATCAACGAAGACGTTGCCCGCGCGTTTCGTATCCACGCGTCGGAACGTGGCTTCGACTACCGTAACTCGGCGATGGTCGCTTTTGGTGGTTCCGGCCCGCTGCACGCGTTGGGCGTAGCCCGGAAGCTGCGAATTCCGAAGGTTGTCTTCCCTGTAGCTGCTGGTGTCATGTCAGCGCTGGGGCTGTTGGCGAGCCCCTTGGCCTTTGAAGTTGCGACGACACGCGAAAGCCACTTGTCCGACTTGAGCAGTACCGAATTTCTCTCGCAGCTTGAGGGCCTGGCGGAAGCAGCCCGTCAACCGCTGCTTGATGCCGGGCTTGCGGTGGCTGACATTCGCGTTCAGTACCACCTCGATATGCGTTATCACGGTCAAGGCCACGAGATCACCGTGACACTGACGGGGTCGGCATCCATGGAAGAGTCGTGGGAAGCCCTGCCAACGCTGTTTCGTGCGCGTTATGCCGAGTTGTATGCGACATCGCAGCTGGACACGCCGCTGGTCATTACCAACTGGAAAGTTGAAGCCAGTGGACCGCAACCGGAACTTCGGCCGGGTTACCACACGAGCGACTATGACGCGCGCGCTGGCGCTTTGGCGCAACCTTATGCGGCACGCCGCGCGTGGTTCGAGGATAGCGGCGGCTGGGTGGATACACCGGTGTATCAACGTTATGCGCTCGGGCCTGGAGCTGTGGTGTCAGGGCCGGCTCTCATCGAAGAAAAAGAATCGACCATTGTTGTTGGCGTTAACGAGCAGGTATGCGTCGACCATTTGTACAACCTGGTTGCCGAACTTGATGTTGGCAATCACGAGTTGGGAGTGCAGGCATGAGTACAACATTGGATTCAGTAAGCGTTGGCATCATGTGGGATCGCCTTGTTTCCATCGCGGACGAAATTGTCTCCACGCTGGTCCGAACATCATTCTCCACCATCGTGTCAGAGAGCTACGATTTGACCGTCGCCGTGCTGGACGCGGAAGGCGAGTTGATGGTGCAGGGCACTTACAGCGTGCCTGTGTTCATGGGCACGGCGCCGCCAACTCTGCGACTGATGTTGGAGAAGATCCCGGCAGAGCAGTTGCGGCCCGGTGACGTGGTCATGACCAACGATCCGTGGATCGGCACTGGCCACATCTACGACATCAACGTCATGCGTCCGGTGTTTGCCGGAGACAAGATCATCGCCTATGTCATCAGCATCACACATCTTCCCGACGTGGGTGGTCTGGGTTTTGGCGCGTCCGCAGAAGAGATCTATCACGAAGGCTTACGCATTCCTGTCTCCAAGTTCTTTGACCAGGGCAAAGTCAACGAGCTGCTATTGGACATCATTCGCACCAACGTGCGCGCCGAAGAGGAGGTGGTGGGTGACATCATGGCTAACGTCACAGCGACAGCTGTGGGTGAGCGCATGCTGGTGCAGTTTCTGGATGAGTATGGCCTGGACGACTTTCAGGCGCTGTCGCAGGAGATTCGTGAGCGCTCCGAGCAGGCGATGCGCTCGCGCATTCAAGCCATGGTCCCGGGAACCTACAAGAACGCAATCCAAATCGAGGGGACTGATGGCCCAATTACGCTTGCAGTGGCAATTGACGTGCGCGCGGATGGGAGCGTACATGCTGATTTTGAGGGTACCGGCGGGGCCGTGACACGCGGCATCAATGTGCCGTTTTGTTACACGCGGGCGATGGTGTTGTACACAATCAAGTGTTTGACCGTGCCCGAACTGGCAAACAACGGCGGCATGACCGCGCCTGTCACCGCCGTCGCACCCGAGGGCTGTTTGCTGAACGCCGTGCCTCCGTCAGCTACTGGAGCGCGTCATATGATCGGTCATTATGTGACGCCACTGGTATTTGGCGCGCTCGCGGAAGCCGCGCCTGATGAGGTCATGGCCGATTGCGGCATGATGAATATTCTGACCATTCAGGGGCGTCATCGGGATGGTCGCCCGATGTCGACTCTGTACTTTGCCGCTGGCGGTTTTGGCGCCCTGGCGCGTCACGATGGCCCGGAGGTGTTGCCGGGTCCCTCAAACATGGCCGTTGTCCCGGTTGAAGTGTGGGAGACGTTGACCAGCACAACCATTGAGCGCAAGCAGCTGTTACCGGATTCGGGCGGCGCGGGGGCCGCGCGTGGTGGCCTTGGGCAAGAAGTGGTAATCCGAAACGACACGGGTCATCCATTGACTGTTCTGTGCATGGCCAACCGCACCGAGTTTGCACCACAAGGACTTGCTGGTGGCCAGGATGGGCAGTTGCGTCGACTGACCTCCGGGGGCCGGGAACTCGATCCCAAAGGGCGTCATCAGTTAGCGCCCGGCGATCGCATTACCTTGATTGAAGCGGGCGGCGGTGGTTATGGCGACCCACGCGAACGTTCCGAGGCCGCGGTGCGCGCCGATGTGGCGGAGGGTTTTGTCTCGCCCGAAGCTGCCCGCGAGGTATATGGCGTATCAGTCGACTGATGTCTGTTCACTGATGGCAGGCTGGTGCGCCTGGTCGCGCCGTGCGCGTGATCAACTCGCACCTCGGTAACGATAGTTTTTGTTCAGACGTTCCATCACGTAATCGCCAAAGTTCACGGTTGGATACTTTGGCGGATGCCCGGCATCGGTGCACGTGGGTAAACACTCAACCTCGGCGCCGGTCGACATGTCCCAGAAGTACGGAATGGAGTAGCGGTCCACATCGCTGACGTTACGTACACGGTGCGCCGTGGATGTCCAGCGATCATTGGTCCAACGCGCGAGCATGTCGGCAACGTTCACGACAAACGTCTCCGGAATCGGTGTCGCGGCCAACCAGTCGCCGGACCGCGTGCGTACCTCCAGTCCGCCGATAGAATCCTGCGCGAGTATGGTGAGAAAGCCGTAGTCAGTGTGGGGTGCTGCCCCAAACTGTTGGGCGTCAGTATCGTCTTGTGGCGGATAGTGGAGTAGTCGCAACCACGTTGTTGGCTGCTCGAAATATGGGTCCAGATGGGTAGATCGGAGTCCGAGCGCTTGCGCCAGCAGCCGCGTGAGGCGCAGCGCGAGCGTACGAAGCTCGCGTTCGTACGCGCTCACGGTCGCCCTGAAGTCGGGCAGTGCTTCCGGCCACTGATTAGGGCCTTGTAATGGTTCACCGAAGCGCGGGTCGTCATCAGCAACCTCGTGCATGATCATCAAAGATTCGCTCAGGTTGGGGCGAGTGACCTTAGCCACACTTGAGGTTTTGATGAGTGATGACTTGGACGCTATGTAGCCGCGATGGTATTGGTTGACCGCAATTTCTTGTTTGGCTGACAGCGGTAGCGCGTGGAACTGCTCGGCCGCGGCGAAAGCGGCGTTTACGATTGACCAGTCGACGCCGGTATCCGCGATGTAACAAAACCCAACATCACAGAAGGCGCGGTCAAAAGCCGCTGCGACGTCGGCGGAACCACTGGCGTTGGCGTTGGCGAGACTTATAATCGGGAGCTCGATCACTGACTGCTCATCGTTAACTGCGCGCACTCTTTAAGACTACAGGTTTTGACGCACGCTATGTCTGAATATTCCGGCGCGGATACGGACCTGTCGGGACCCAAACCGTTTGATCAGGGCATACCGCACGATGTTTTCGCAGAAATGCGCAAGCAGCCGGGTCTCACCTGGAACGCTACGGGCGACACGGATGGCGGGTTCTGGTCAGTTGCGCGCTTCGCGGATGTCGCAGCTATATCTCGTGATACCGAGACTTACAGCAGCGCCGTGGGTCACATCCAGATCTATAACATTGATGAGGACGCGTTAGAGGCACGTGCATCCATGATTGACATGGATCCGCCCGAGCACACTCGGCTGCGCAAACTGGTGTCCCGAGCGTTTCTGCCAACCACGCTGCAAGCCAATTTGCCGGCTCTCTACGAGCGCGTTCGCGCGCACGTTCAAAAGGTTGTTGCAGAGGGTGGCGGCGAATGGGTCAGCGAGGTGAGCAAACCGGTACCCATAGGCATCATCTGCGATATGTTGGGGGTGCCCCCCGAAGACCACGAGCTGATGATCGAATTAACGGACCATCTGGTGGCCGGCACCTCTGACAAACCACTCGACCCTGGAGCGTACGGTAACACTACACCGTTGCGATTGTTGCCATTCAATAGTCCCGCCGCGCATGCGTTGCGTGAATACGCCGTGCGCCTTGGTCGGCAACGGAGAACCGAACCTCAAGACGACCTTGTCTCGCTGCTGGTCGATGTTGAGGTGGATGGCGAGTGTTTGAGTGAAGACGAGTTTGCCAATTTTTTCCGGCTGTTGATCTTTGCCGGCAACGAAACTACGCGTACCGCAATTTCACACCTGGCCACGCAAGCCAGCCAATTCCCGGAGAGTTTTGCACGACTGTATCGCCAACCCGAGCACATGGATTCAGCCGTGGAGGAGGTTGTACGTTACGCGTCACCCATCTTGTATTTCCGGCGTACCGCCACGCGCGACGTGACGCTTGCAGACACAAATGTCTGCAAAGGACAGCGTGTGGTGATGTGGTACGCCAGCGCCAACTTCGATGAGGCACGCTTCGCGATGCCGTTCAGTTTTGACATCGCCCGGCCGCGGCCGCGTGGTCACGCGGGTTTTGGTGGTGGTGGCGCACACCTGTGTCTGGGCGCATGGCTCGCGCGGATGGAACTTCGCGCCATTCTCGAGACGCTCGCGGAAACTGGCGCACGCCTGCGCGCGGGCACGCCGGAGTACGTCTCCTCTAACTTTGTGAACGGCGTTGAGCGGCTGGACGTGGAGTTCGTCTAGCCGGCCTCACTTTCTTTGGTCTTTTACAAAGGCACGTCGAAGCCAAAGAAGCGCGCCGCGTTAAGCCCCAATATCTTCGCGCGCGCGTCTTCAGTGAGTTCCCCCATGGTCCGTTCGATGGCCTCCGCCGAATGTGGCCAGGTGCCTTCGTGATGGGGGTAGTCGTTGGCCCACATGAAGTTGTCGACGAGATCCGATGATTCGGCCAGGGCCAGGCCCGGCTCATCCTCCTGGAACGTTGCGGCGCCATGCGCCCTGTAGTAGTCACTTGGCAGTCCCTGAAGCTTTGGACGCACCCACATGTGGTGTTTTTTGTAAGCCTCGTCCATGGCGGTCAGCAGCCATGGGACCCAGCCGATCCCAGCCTCAATGGTCGCGAAGCGGATCTTCGGGAATTTTTCCAAAACACCTGAGGCGCACAAATTGGCGACAGGTTCGATGGTGGGTGCCAGAGAGTGTGTCACGTAGTTGATGACGGCACCGCCATTGCCGCGCGCGGCACGCGGGTCGCGCCCTGTTGAGACGTGGAACGTAATAGGCATGCCCGTCTCTTCGATCAACGCCCACATGGGGTCAAAGTGCGGCAGGTTGTAGTTTACGTGGTCGATGTCGTGGCCGCCCCATACGGGTTTGCATGGCAGCGTCAGAGCGCGGAATCCAAGTTTTGCGGTGCGCTCGATTTCTGCGATGGAGCCTTCCAAGTCACCTGTTGCCAGGCACGCGACCGGAGACAGCTGGTCGTTATATTCGCCGAACAATTCCCATGCCCACGTATTCCAGACGCGGCACTGGGCCATCGCAAACTCCGCGTCCGGAGTCGCCCACATCGCGAGGCCCTTGTTCGGAAAGATGACCTCAGCGTCGATGCCATCATGCTGATGGTCACGCAGGCGATCGAGCGGGTCAGCGCCTGAGGACATGCGTAACTTATCCTCCCCTTCCAGCTCGCTCAGACGTATACGGTCCGGGCGGTAACCCTCGCTAATGCGCCATTGCACGCCGTTTTCGTCAGTGACGATGCGCGGGAGGCGGTCGCGATATTTCGCTTCAATTCGCGTTGCCCAGAGAGCGTGTGGCTCGTTGGCGTGACAGTCTGTCGAGACAATGAAGTATTTGTGCTCGCTGCCTGCGCGCGGGCTTGCCTGCCAACCCATGTCACCGGGGGTTTCTGTGCGCCATTCGTTGGGTGCGTTCACTTCGATGTCCAGCATCACAATCGTCTCCAGTCCTGTTTTGTCATGCCCGACCGTACTTACATCGCGTCCGCCGCGCAAATTCCATCGCTTGTTTGCGCGTTGAGCGCCATACTGGACGTTGGCGCAAAAGGTGTTGTGGCGATGCAGGATAAGTACGACGTTGTGATTGTTGGCGGTGGCCTGTACGGCTGCGCGACGGCTTATTTTCTGGTGTCGCGCGAGCCTGGCCTTCGCGTAGCCATCGTTGAACCGGATCCGGCTTACACGCATGCGGCGTCTGCCCGGTCCAACGCTGGCGTGCGGGTCCAGTTTTCGCAAGAGCAAAGCATCTGGATGTCACAGTTCGGGCACGAGTTCTACGCGAACTTCCCGCAACTGATGGCCGTTGATGGCACACCGGCCGAGCTGACACTGAACCGACGCGGTTATCTGCTGATGGCAACCAAACCGGGCCAGGTTGCGGATATGCAGGCAAACGTTGCTGTGCAGCATGCCGAGGGCTGTAACGTTGTCGTGCATGACGCGGATAGTCTGGGGCGCCTGTTTCCGTCGCTCGCCACACATGATGTGTTAATGGCGACGCATTCGCCTGATGACATGTGGATCGATCCCTACGGCGCGGTGACGGCGATGCTGCATAAGGTGCGCGCCATGGGCGTGGAACTCGTCCGTTCACGCGTCGCGGACTTTGTCGTGGACGGCAGGGTCATGCGTGGCGTGATGCTGGAGGATTCATCGAGCATTGATGCGGATTGGATAGTGAACTGCACCGGTGCCTGGGCGCCGGCGTTGTGCGCCAAGGTGGGCATTGATGTCCCGGTGAAGCCATTACCTATCATGGCGTACTACTTCGAGACGCGCACGGAGGTGGATGCGTTTGGGGTCACCATTGACCTGGAGCGCATCAGTTTCCGGCCAGAAGGCAGAGGTTTCATCAGCATCAATCACCGGCCCGAGTTGAGTGGCACGTTTTGCTGGGAGCCCGTCGCCGAGTTGTTCGAGGAGCACAACTGGCCACGGCTTGCCCATCGCGTGCCGGCGTTCGAGGCTTTGAAGGTGATGCAAAGTTACTGTTGTCACTATGCGATGAACTATTTCGACGGCAATGTTTTATTGGGCGCCTGGCCTGGCAAGCCCGACAACTTCCTGATTGCGACCGGCGCGTCGGGTCATGGCTTGCAGCACGCACCGGCGAGCGGACGTGCATTGGCGGAGCTGATACTGGACCGCCAATTCGTATCCCTGGATCTCTCTCGCTTTGGGTGCGATCGCGTTGATGAGAACCGTCCCGATCCTGAGCGCGGCTTCGCCGCCTGACGAGTAACAAGACAGACCAATCAATGCAGATGAATGTCCCGCCGTTGCCACACAAGCTTGCAGAGTTTGTGCTTGAGACAACGCCCGCCGACATACCGCCGGAAGTATTGGCCCGCGCCGCAGATTATGTTCTGGACCTGTTGGGAGTCTCAGCAGCCGCCACCCACCTGCAGGCATCGCGTATCGCGCGAGAGACAGCGATACGGCTGTTCAGTGCAGCTTCTGCCGCAGACGCCGCGCCGATATTGTTTGACGGTCGTATGGCCAGTCGCGCCGGTGCCGCTTATGCCGGGGCCATGCAGATTGACAGCCTCGATGCGCACGACGGTTTCAGCCTCGCCAAAGGTCACGCCGGCTGCGCATTGTTGCCGGGCCTCGCAGCCCTGCAATATGGTCAGGGGGTCTCGGGCAGAGATTTCCTCGCAAGTCTGGTGATCGGTTACGAATTGGCGTGTCGCGCAGGCGTGGCGCTACACGACACCACCAGCGACTATCACACCTCTGGCGCGTGGGTAGCACTGGCTGTGGCCGCACTGGGGATACGTGTTGCGGGAGGCACCGCCGGACAGTTGCGCGAGGCGCTGGGTATCGCTGAATACTACGGTCCGCGTAGTCAGATGATGCGCGAGATCGACAATCCCACGATGTTGCACGATGGTTCTGGTTGGGGCGCGATGGTTGGCGTGACTGCTGCGACACTGTCACTGTCGGACTTTACAGGCGCACCTGCCGTGACCGTCGAACGCGATGATGCGGCAGCACACTGGCATACATTGGGGACGCAATGGTTGACGCTTGAGCAGAACATCAAGCTGTTTCCCGTCTGTCGTTGGGCCCATGCACCAATCCATGCAGCGCTCGAGCTGAAACGCGCATACGGTCTCAAGGCTGACGACGTTGCCGCGATCCATATCGAGTCATTTCATGAGGCAGTGCGTCTTGCCCAAGACATTCCGCCGAACACCAGCAAGGCGCAATACAGCATCAGCTTCCCGGTGGCAGCGGCGCTCAAGTTTGGCCGGCTGGGCGTTGTGGAGATCTCTGAAGAGACTTTCGTGGACCCGGATCTACACCGGCTGGTTGCGGCGACGACGGTCTCCGAATGTGACCACTGTAATCAGAATTTTCCCGCTGACAGGCTTGGTCGGACGTCCGTCGTGACCCGCGATGGCACGCGCTATGATTCGGGTATCGTGCGCGCACCGGGCGAGCACACCGCGCCTATCCTGCGTGACGGCTTGATCGAAAAGTTTGCAGATTTGACGCAACCGGTCGTCGACGATGCCTTCGCAGCAAGCGTGCAGGCGTGTGTACTTGGCCTGACCGACGAAGCCGCGGACTGCACGGGACTCGAGCAGCTGATTTATCAGGCGGTTCAAGCGCGCTGGTTGAAGTCCTCGCCCGCAACCAGTTTGCCCTGCCGGTACACGGCTCGACGCGGAGGGTGAAGGACGACGGCTTCAGCTTCGTTGCGCGCATCCACCAACACAAAATCCGCAAGATCACCCGGCTCGATGCCGTAGTGTTCGAGACCTAGCACTTGCGCACCCGCGTAGGTTGCCATCTGCAAAGACAACTCAAGCCCTGCATCATCGCGAAAGCCGTTGATGTATGCGACGGTAAACGCTCGTTCCAGCATATCGCCGGTGTTCAGTGGTCCCCACGCGTCACGCACGCCATCCGAGCCGCTGAAGACGCGCACACCACGCTCGTGCAACGCGCGCACGGGAGGGGATTGCACACCGCCACTCGGGCCGTGGGTCATGATCGCGATGTCGTTTTTGGCGAGTTGATCCAGTAACGCCGCCTGGCGCGCTGCATCTACATCGCCGAGACAGAAAGCGTGGGATACAACAACTCGCCCCGCTAGCCCGAGGGCTAGCGTGCGCTCCGCTATCAGCTCAACAGTGGTTGCGCCCATCTCGCCGCGATCGTGCAGGTGGATATCAACTTCTGCATCGTACTTGTCAGCGAGCGCAAAGATCGCGTCGAGTTGCGAGTTTGCATCGTGGTCGATGCTGATGGGATCGAGGCCGCCAACAACCTCGGCGCCGTTGGCCAAGGCCTCCTCCAGCAACGTCAATGTGCCCGGCGCCCGAGTGACGCCGAGCTGCGGAAATGCCACCACCTGGATATGCATGAGATCCCGCAATTGCTCCCGCGCGGCCATCACGCCGTGAAAATGTCTGAGGCCGATCTCGGGAACAATATCGACATGTGTACGAATGTGCGTGGTGCCGCGCGCCAGCATATGCCGTGCCAGTCGCTCGCTTTGGACCGCTGAATCAACTTCGAGCTCGCGCAGCACCGCGCGTTCGTTGTGGATGCGGTCCGCGACCGACGGGCCCGCGGCATGAGGGTGCCACGGCAATCCGATCAGCGATTTATCCAGGTGTGTGTGAGCGTCTACAAAAGCCGGAAGGATAAGCGCGCCGTGCGCATCCACGCTCGCCTCGGCAGGCGCACCGCGAAGCTCGGAACCGAGCTCCTTGATAGCTGCACCGTCGATGCGTAGGTGGGTCAGTCCGTGGCGGGGGTGTACGACGTTGGTCAATAGCATCGAGAGTTCCGGAAGTGTGCAGCCAGTCTGGCGCGGTCGTCCGTTGGTACATTTTTCGGCAGCTGCACTATTGCGCCAGGGCCATGTTTTTTGGCCCTGATGTCGCTGAATTCAGGGCCAAGACTGGTATGTTGAGTCCGTCGACCGATACGATGGTCGAATCGGATTACTGGTCGTTGGCGATTTTCGGCGTGATGTTTCACGCCGGGCGCAACGCTATGTTTACGCCCTATCAACTCGTCATGCGTGACCGGATTGTGCGGTTCTTTGATGAGTCCGGGCGGAGACCGGTCTAACGGCTCCCATTTCACTGTATGTTTAACCGCCAAGCCGCGATTGGTGCTGGGTAATCATCTCCCATGACCCGTCGCGCCAGGCGTATACGGTGGTACATCGGACTTTGCCTTCGAACGTGGTTTCTCCATCCGAGGTGCGCGCGTCGGCGCTGTACCACAGGATCCCGAACTCACCGTCCAGACGAAGATCGATGTCGTAACAATCCATCTTCTCGATAATGAGCTTGCCCGCGTGGATGGCCGCGACCACCTCCGCGCGCGTAATCGTATGGCCATCCGGACCGGTAAAACGCATGTCCTGAGCAACGACCTGCGCCAACGCAACCGTGTCTTGTGCCATCAACGCCTGCAGACGGGCCTCATGGGCGGCTACCAGGGAATCGGCCGTTGTAGCACTGGTCATGAGTTCTCCCTCAAGCATTTGCAAGGTGTGCTCAGGTCGCAGATATTGTTGCATGGATCCGGCCGCAGCGCCGGAACACGAACACAGTCGGCGTTCGCTTGTGGACGACGGCGTGTAGTCAAACTCAGGAGACTCTCATGCATCGCTCGCTTTTGACCGCTGCGCTGGTATCAGCGCTTTCGCTTGTGACGACAACAGCGAGTGCCGTCACAGAATTGCGATACGCGACGGCCGCGCCTGAAAACACGCCTTGGGGCGCTTATCTCAAGAAGACCGTTGCCGCGGCCGAGAAGGCCGCCGAGGGCGAACTCAAAATCAATATCTACTTCAGTTCGCAGCTCGGTGACGAGCAGACGGTGTTACGTCAGACCGTACGCGGTCGTATCGATATCTCCGGACAGTCCAACACTGCAACATCGTTAGTAGTGCCTGAAATTGCGGTGCTGTCGGCGCCTTACTTGTTCAAAGATGCGCAACAGTCCGATTGTGTTTTTGATAACCACGTACAAGACATTTTTGGCCCGATGCTGGATAACAAGGGTCTGGTGCTGATCTCGTACGTGGAGGTTGGCTACAACACACTCTTCTCGCATGAGCCCATCCTGCGTCCCAAAGATGCTGTTGGCGTGAAAATGCGTCTGCCGCCGACACTGGCGGCGACCTCTTACTGGAAGCGCGCGGGTGGGTCCGGAGTGCCGATGGGCGTGGTGGACATGGTGCCAGCGCTGAAGACCGGTCAGGTAAAAGCCTTGCAGACATCCACTGTCTACGGGATCGCGATTGGCTTGCACAAGCTTGCCCCTAACGTGACCTACGCGCAGATTTCACATGACATTGGCACGATCACGGTCAGTAAAAAGACCTGGAAAAAGTTGAACGAAAAACAACGTGGCGCACTGCGCCTCATGGCCAACTATGTGGATGAGCTGCGCAAAGGAATTCGGGGCGCTGAACAAGCGCTGCTAGGCAAGATCGAAAAAGCCGGCATTAACGTCATTCGCCCAGCTGGCGAAGACGCCGCGAGCTGGCGCTCTTACGCAGCTGCCGCGCAACAGGATCTGGTCGAAGGGATTGGACCCACGGCCAAACCGATCTGGGACAAAGTGGTTGCGGCCAAGAAAGCTTGTGGCGGCGCCTGATAACTGATGAGGTCCCTGCGAATACCGGCCGTGGTAGCGACTAGATCGTGGGTCGTTACCACGGCCGTTTCGGCGTGTACCTTTATGGCCCGGCCGATAGTCGTGACGGGGCGCAGCGCACCCGTAATCTTTGAGGTGCGCCTCAAGCCCTGACCAATACAACGCAAGAGGTTTGCGATGACGAGTCCAACCCATCATTCCGACCTGCCCATTTCTGCGCTGAACGTGCGCATGGCGGCACCGGACGGCACGCCGCCGCCGGACGCGCCAGAGTGGATCTGGCAGTTTGACCAGCCTTATCTGCACGGCCCATTTGCGCCTACCGATGTTGAGTATGACGCGGACGAACTGGAGGTTGAGGGTGAACTACCGGCGAACCTGAGCGGCGCTTATGTGATGAACGGCCCGTCACAACGGTTTGAGCCGGTGAATCCCAAGTATCACTACTACGATGGCGATGCGATGATGCGGGCCATCTATTTTCGGGATGGTCGCGCATCGTTCAGACAACGGTGGGTGCGCACGGGCGCGTTTGTAGCCGAGGAGATCGCGGGCAAAGCCATCTGGCCGGGCCTGGCCGGGCCTTATAACTTCCTGTTGCCTGGGTCGCCTATCAAAGATAACTCCAATACGGACGTCATTTTCTACAACGGACACTTGCTGTCGCTGTGGTACATGGCAGGTGACCCTTATCAGGTTGATGCGCTTGACCTGAATACTCGCGGCAAGGAGCGACTCGACGGGCAACTCGCACACTCGATATCAGCTCACTCCAAGGTTGACCCGTGGACGGGCAAGCTTTACTTCTTTGACTACGGCGATGAACCACCTTATATGCGCTACGGCGTTGCCAGCGCGGATGGAAAGTTGTTGCGCGCGGTTGATGTTGAGCTTCCCGGGCCACGATCGCCACACGATATGGGACTCAGTGAAAACTATGCGGTGTTACACGATTTGCCGCTCTTTCACGATGTTGAATTCCTGCGCCAACACGGGAAGCGCCGCCTCGATTTCCATCCCGATATGCCGACGCGTTTTGGTGTCATCCCGCGCGAAGGCGATGGTGAACCGCGATGGTTCGAATGTGAGCCGTGTTACATCCTGCACGTCGTAAACACCTGGGAAGACGGCGACTGGCTGCACCAGGTAGGTTGCCGGCAGGCGAATCCCACGCCCAGGAAAGACCCAAAAGACCTGCACCTCGCGTCGATGATGGCGTTCCGCCGGCGCGTGCACACACTACATAAGTGGTCCTTTAATCTGCGTACGGGCGACGTCCGTGAGACGCAGCTTGACGACCTGAACACCGAGTTCCCGATGGTGAATCACAACTTTGTGGGACGCCCGACCCGCCACGCCGTACATCAGGTGCTGCCGCTCCCGGAGGAGGGCACTGTGGAAGGCCAATGCCAGACATTTAACGCAATGGTCCGCTATGACCTGGAGTCAGGTGGGTATCAGCGTTATGACTACGGTGACGGCGTATACGGATCGGAAGCGCCCATCGCGCCAATCGCGGATGCCACACCAGCCACTGCTGAAGACGACGCTTACGTCGTGACGTTTACGGTGGATACCAACAACTGGTCGTCAGCCTGCCTGGTGTTTGATGCAAAGGACATCCGGGAGCCCATCGCGCGAATTAAAATCCCGCGTCGTGTGTCCATCGGTTTTCATGCGACCTGGGTTCCAGGGCACGAACTCTGGAACTGACAGTTCTAGCAGCTTAGTTTTGGCCGCCAGCCCAGAGGTGGCCAGCTCAATGGTGGCTATGTCAGTTCGGGCGCCACCTGTTCCATGAACAGATTGATGTTGCGCTCCGTTATTTCGTAGGGCGACGGTCCGACGCGAAACTGCAGGATGACCCCACCTACGCCAGTATCCTTGATCGTGGCAAGGCGCTCGGCGACCGTCGCGGGCGAGCCGCAGATGAGGCTATGCGATACGACGTTCCTTGCGGCCGATGGTGCGGCACCGGTTTCCCCCGGCTTGGCCATACTTTCACCGCGCTCGGCGAGAACGCGCGCGCGCATCTTGCCGCGCTGCTCGCGTTGCGCCTCGAACAGCGGAACGCCAATACGCAGAGCCTCTTCATCTGTCTCACCGATGAATATGTTTCGCCAGACCCAGGTCTGTTCGAGGGCGTGCGCCACATGCGCTTCATCAAAGCCGCTCGCTGCCATCGTATCGCGGTATAACTCGAGGCGATGGCAGGTGACCTCATCACTTTGAACGTTCATCAGGAACGGACGACCCAGCCGCGCCATCTCCACCATCGAAGATTCGCCTGAGCAGGCGCGAATCAGAAACGGGTGCGGGTGAGTGTAAGGCCGCGGCCTCAGTTCGGGGATCCACAGGTCCCAGAACTCGCCTTTGTGCTCCAGGTTGTTGGTAGTCCACGCCTTCTGCATGATCTCTTCGGCTTCCAACAACCGCGCCTGCGCCTCCGACGGATCCAGGCCGTAGCCGCGATAGTCATAAATGTTGTGTGACGTGCCCCTGCCCAGACCCACAATGAGGCGACCTTTCGAGAGATGGTCAATCAGTGCGAGCTGTTCGGCGAGTCGAACCGGGTGTTGCAGCGACGTCTGCGCAACTGCAAAGCCAAGCCTTATCTGCTGCGTCGCCGTAGCCAGCGCGGCCGAGAACGCTATTGGGTCTACGTACGCACAATTGCCGTCAAAATGGTGCTCGGCTAGCCACAATGCATGCATGCCCAGGCTGTCACACAGCCTCGCCTCCTCAAGCGTTTCGTCGATGACGCGTGCGTCGTCCGCTGGTGTGTCGGCCTGAGGGAACAGGAAGTTACTGAACTTCACGTCTTTTTCCATTTTGAGGGTGGCAACTGCCGCCCGAGTTGGCGATTTATTCCAGCGCGTAGCATTTGTTATCCTCTACCCTGAGCCGCCGAGATCGCAACCCATCGTGGTGCACATTGAATAGTTCCGAATCGTCACGTACCAACCGCTCCACCACGGTCATGTTCGCAAACATGAGTGCCGGGGCCGCGCCCGGGCGCGCTCCGGGGCCTGGGGAAGAGGCTGTCATGCTAGGGGCGTGTATGGAAATCCTGACGACTCACACGACGAAGTTCAACGGTACTGTCATCAAGACGATCGGCGACAATCTGATGTGCGTGTTTGACGATCCTGCGCGTGCCGTATTGGCTGCCAACGAGATGCAGCAGAAGGCCAAGATTGCCATTGAGGCGCAGGACAGCGTGGCCGTACATGTCGAGATCGGCATGCATTTTGGCGACGTCCTGGATGAAGGCGACGATGTCTTTGGCGATACCGTAAACACCGCGGCTCGCATCGGATCGGAAGCGGGCGCTGGCCAGATTCTCATCACGGAAGCCGTGATGGACCAGCTTCCGGGCATGTTCGCGTCAATGACGCGTTTCTTCGACGAGGCCCCACTGCGGGGCAAAGCCGAGACCGTGCGCATTTTCGAGGTCATCTGGGAGGTCTCCGACCTGACGATGGTCCACAACAGCACCGTACATAGCTCGTCCCGCTCGCAGCAAACGAGCTGCAAGTTGACGGTGGCGGGAGCGCACTGGGTCGTGGACGCGAAGAACTCCAGCATCGTCATGGGTCGGGGCGCAACCGTTGACATGCTTGTGCCGACCCCCCTCAGCTCGCGTGAGCACGCACGCGTTGAACTCAATCGCGGCACCGTAACCCTGGTTGACCACAGTTCCAACGGTACCTACGTCATGCCGGACAACGATGCGCTCCTGAATGTGCGTAATGACCGCGTTGTATTGGTCGAAAGCGGTTATATCGGGCTCGGCGAACCGCCGGCGCCAGACGCTCCCAATGTCATCCGCTATCAGTGCGACGTACGCGAAGGCTAACCGTTCTGTCCTTGCGCGCTACATGACGCTCGCCAGGAATGCCAGCAACGCACTGGCGAACAGCAACGCGGCGACACCAAAGCCTCGATTCCATTGCCACGCAACCAGGCGCCCGTCCCGTTCGGCAATGCCGGCGGTGATCAGCACAGACAGGGTGAAAGGCGAGACGCAGGTACCGATGCCCCACGCCATCATGTAGGCCGCCGCCACCGTTACAGGAGGCGTTCCCAGTAGCAACGGGGCAGGCAATACCGCGCCGGCAATCGCTGCCGTCAGGATAGGGTTCATCGCCAGCTGCGCGCCTATGCAGATGAACCAGAACACGAGCAACGGTAATACAAAACCCCAAAGGTTCAAGTTGCTGAACAAGAGGGCGATGGCATCCACCGGTAACGCGTCCGCGATGAAAGCCCCCGCAATCCCCGCGCTGGCGAGTATCACAACTTCTAGCCGCAGCGCCGGGTAACGTACGCGAGCCTGTCCCTCGAGCCGACGCACCAGTTCGCCAGGGCGCCAGTGATGTTGTTTGAACATCCACGCAACCGCCGCAAACGGTACGCTCACCATGACCGATTCGATAATCGGGAAGTCCACGACCTCGGCGACACCCACGACCAGTCCGATCACCGCCGCAACAATCAGGACGAGCGCGAGAACCGGCCGCAGCGATGGCGTCGACACATGAGCGTCCGGGTCACCGTCGTCTCCGCGTTCCAGCAGCACGCTGAACGTCAGAAGTGTCAAGGCGCACGGGAAGACGATTAGCATCAACGGACCCCACTCGGCCCCGGGCGCGTAGGTCAGTGCGAGTGCCGCGACAATGGATAGTGGGTTGCAGACGGTGGACATACAGAAACCACGAAGGACGGCCACCATGGAGCGCCGTAGCCGCCGTTCGGCCAACTCGGGATTCGAGGTCACCGTCGCATTGGCTTTCTGCGCCATCGAACACAGCAGCTGCAAGGTTCCAAAGCTCAATATGAAACCCATCGCGTAACCGCCGAAGGACAGCGCCGCATTGAGTCGACCAGCTGGTTGGCGAATCAGTGCCAGCCCGGCGGCATGCACACTGCGAGACCTGTCAGCGGCTTCGCGCAGGAAACCTCCAGACAGCAGGACCGCAACAAAAAAACAGGCGACATCGCCCGCTTCTGCCAACGTGGGCAACGGATCTTCCAGATAGGACCAGGAGATGGCACAAGCCGCTGCGGCGGCGCCAAACACGCCGACTCCCATCTTCGGAAGGCGTCGGAGTTCGAGCACCACATAGATGCCTAGCGCCGTTGCCGCGATCGTGCCAAATGGCGTGATGCCGGCGACCTTCGCCAGTACCGTGAACAACCACACAACCGCCAGCGCGGCACCTGCAACATTGTCCGCGAACGACGCTCTTGCGTGTGCCGGCGTGTCTACCAGTTTGGCGGCACCCAGTCTGTTTCCTGATCGAGCGGGAATACCGGACGCGGCAAACCGTTCCATTCAAGTCGCTCGAGTACAGGCGATGTCAGGCCTGCGGTGTCCACCTCGAATACCTGCTCGGGTTCAAACCACGGCGTAAATCCTGCACGAAAATGTCCGCGAGACTTCACGCATACCGTTCGCGCCTGCGCGATGTTGAGACCAAAGTGTTCAAAGAACATCGGATCCGCAGTCTGGTAGCGATTACTGATGATGACAACCAGAATCCCACCTTCGCCCCCGATTTCGAGCACGCAAGACGGCGCGCATTGAATGAGTTTTTTAGCATAAATGCCGAGGCGGCCCACGAACGGTTCGGTGCTGACAGCGTGCACGCGCGCCTCTACTTCAAGCCGGGCACCAAACGTCGTACGCTGCTCGCTGTTGAAGACGGCCTTGATAGTGGCGCCTACACCGGCAGCCAACGCCTGCTGTGCCAACGGCTTGTCAAAATAGCTGCCGTAGAGGACACCGCGGGCACCAGCCTCGACCAGTGCACCCAACATCTCTGTGGTATCGCCACCACCCCCGCCACCGGGATTGTCGCCGGCGTCCGAGAAGATCAGTGCCGGCTTACCTGGGTTGGCGGCGTTGTCCAGTGCCAGGCTGACTGCGTCTGCGAGCGGTGTCAGTGGGCGTCGGTAGCGCTCTCTTTCTGCCCAGCATCGTTCCGCGATCTCACGTGCCAGCGTTTGTGCTGGCTCGAGCGTATGTCTGGCCGTGACCACCACCGCGATGCCATTAAATGGCGTGTCCGAGAAAGCGAAGTTGCCGAGGATTGATACGTTCAGAATGTCGCCGGCCAGCTCTCGTTTGCGGCGTTGGCCATATTCGATCAGGTTTGCATAAGGCCCCTCACGGGTCAGCAGTGTGGTTGAAGGGGGCACCAGTGGCATGCGGATAAACGCGGTCTGCGGGGTGGCGTTGCCATACAGGACCGAGCGCAGAATGTGCGCGGCTTCTTCGCCGCGCTCCAGCATGTCTACGTGGGGGTTGGTGAGGTAGGCAACGAGAACGGTCGCCGAATCCACCATGGCCTCGGAAATATTCGCATGCAGATCCAGCGTGACAATGATCGGCACGTCCGGACCAACGGCTGTACGGATACGGGACAACATATCTCCGTCAGGGTCCGGCGAGTCCGTGGCAACCATTGCGCCGTGATTGGCGACAAACACGGCGTCGACGGAACCAGCCTCACGGAGTCGTGTCAGGGTCTCGTCCACCATCTGGTCGAAAAATAACTGGTCAACAGGACCCCATGGATGAGAGGCTGCAAGTAACAGCGGCACGGGTTCCCACGGACCGGTCGCATCCATAGCGCCGACGAAGGCGTTCATCTCCTGCGCGGAGGCCGAGGGTCCGCCCCTTGCGGCCTCCACGATCTCATCGCCTGTGAGGTAACACAGGGACCGAAACTCGGCTTCCGTCGCGACAGGCGAAAATGCGTTGCTTTCCAGTCTGATGCCGCACAATGCGACCCGCGGTGGTGTGTTCAAATTGTGCTCCGTATCAGTTGTTTCGTGTTCACCCGACTTGCCGTTGTTTGTCGACGTGCGTCATGAATGAAGTGGCTCCGGTCAGGGCGGCCGCGGCAAGCGCAAAACCCGCCCCCAGCAAGAAGGCGCGGCTCAGGTCGTCACTGCCAGCGTAGCCTGCGAGAAGGGCACCGATGGCGCCCACGCCGTCCATGATGGTAAAAGCCAGCGCCAGCGTCGCGGATGCGCGTTCATGCGCAATATCAACGGCGGAAGCCAGGAACGCACTGCGGATCCCCGTCAGTATCGCGATGGCTATGACCACTGCTACAACCGGCGCCGTGCCTCCGGCCAGTGTTCCGGCGAAAAATGCCGCGATTCCGCCCGCGAGCGTGCCGGCGAGCATCACAGGAAGCCGGCCAACATCGTCAGACAGACGCCCGAACCATGGCTGCAGCACGGAACCAGCCAGTAGGGCCGCGGCGAAGATCACGGCGACCATCATCGGCCCCAGACCCACTTCTGTCTGCAGGTATAGCGGCATCATGCTGGCCAGCGCAAATACCGACATGTTGTACAACACCATCGTGGCCATCAGGCGCGCACCGGTGCCGCGCATCCACGGCGCCAGGAGCCCGCGGAGATCCACGGGGCCTTGCTGTGGCACGGGCACTTCCTTCAGCCGGCGCGCTATCCAGATGAATGCCACGCCCATGATGAGTGGTGGAAGCGCGGAGACCTGTAGCGCCGTGCGCCAGTCCGCAAATGCCAGGACCGCACCAACGCCCAGCGGTGCCAGCACCTCGGCCCCAATGCTGCCGCCCATAGCGTGCACACCCAGAACGTGCGCGCGGCGCTCGGGATATCGCTGTACGAGGTATCCGGTTGCCGCCGGGTGCCACGCGGCATCACCCATGACCGCGACACACAAAAGCAGCGTGAACGTCCAGTATTCCGGCATCAAGGATGCGGCGATATGGCCTATCGCTACCCACCAGAACGTCGCGAGCAACAGGCCACCTCGTCTCGACATTCGATCCGCCAATACACCTGTAGGAAGATAAGCAATCGCCGCGCCGATGCCATACAGTGTTATGAGCAGACCCACCTCTTCGGACCCAAGTCCCATTGCAAGGGCCATGGCCGGCGCCACCAGCCAGATTGCGCCAACCGTCCAGTCGTTGGCGAGATGGCCTAACGCAAACGTCGCGAGTACGCGTTTATCCGGTTGCATGGGCGACGCTCGCTGCGGTTGGAGGGAGCCGTACATTGTGGCATGTCGTGGTGCAGCAGACATGCAACACTAACCAAATCGAACCAGTGTGTGAGGCGCTCCCATGCCAAACAGTTTTGCCTCGGACAACGTGACCAGCGTGTGCCCGGAAGTGATGGATGCCATCGTTGCCGCAAATTCAGGCATTGCGACCTCTTATGGCAACGATGTTATCTCAGCCGGTCTTAACGACCGGTTTTCGGCGTTTTTCGAAACGGAGGTCACGGTATTTCCTGTGGTCAGCGGCACGGCGGCAAACGCGCTTGCGTTGTCCGCGCTCACACCGCCACACGGCAAGGTCTTCTGTCATGAGATGGCGCATATCAACACGGATGAGTGCGGCGCACCTGAGTTCTTCACCGGTGGTGCCAAGCTGATACCAGTGCCAGGGTCCAATGGCAAGATTGCGCCGGAGGGGCTGGCGGCACGGGTGCGTGGCGCCGGTAACGTCCACTCCGCGCAACCCGCTGCATTGAGCTTTACTCAATCGGCCGAGGTGGGTGCGGTCTATTCCGTCTCGGAGGTCGCCGCGCTTGCAAAGTGCGCTCACGCGCATGGCCTGCGTGTGCATATGGACGGCGCCCGCGCGTCGAACGCGCTGGTGGCGTTAGACGTGAGCCCCGCGGATATGACCTGGCGTGCGGGCGTCGACGTGCTGTCGTTTGGTGGCACCAAGAATGGATGCATGTGCGCCGAGGCGGTGATCTTCTTCAATCCCGATCACATCGGTGCATTCCCGTTTGCGCACAAACGTGCCGGTCACCTGTTGTCGAAGATGCGTTTCATCGCAGCGCAACTCGACGCGTTTATCGCAACAGGCGTCTGGCAGCGCAACGCCGCCCACGCCAACGCTATGGCGTCCCGCCTGAGTACCGGGCTCGAATCCATTCCCGGTGTGGAGCTTGCTTATCCGACGGAAGCGAACGAAGTCTTTGCGCATCTGCCGCGTTCGATGATCGAGCGCCTGGCGCTAGCCGGCTTTGAGGTTACCGAAGGTGAGCTGGACGAGACTGCACCGCCGCGATTCGTGACGGCCTGGGACACAGAGGCTGACGACGTGGATGTGTTCCTTCAGGCTACCAGACAGGCCGCGTCAACCTGATGCATGCCGGGGGAACCCGCAGGGTCCGTAAGCTGATGCGGTAGACTGTACCTAACGAAGTGGCGCCGCTGCGCTGACAAAGTGAGTGATCCAATGACATCGTCAGGTGCCAACACAGCTCCGGCTGTTGAACATTTTGATGTGCTGATCGTCGGTGCGGGAATTTCCGGTGTGTGCGCCGCCTACTACCTTCGACAGGAATGCCCGAGCCTCAGTTTCGTGATCCTGGACACCGAAGATTCTTTTGGTGGCACGTGGTGGACACACCGCTCTCCCGGGATTCGTTCGGACAGTGATTTGCACACTTTCGGGTACAGTTTCAAACCCTGGGTGGGCCCACCCATCGCGACGGCGGAAGAGATACTTTCGTACATGGGTGAGGTCATTGATGAGAATGACATCGATCAGTTCATCCGCTACCGCCACCAGGTAACGACGGCGGCCTGGTCTTCTGGCGAGAAAACATGGTCGGTCTCTGCCAGCCAGCTCGCGACGGGCGTCACGGCAGACTTCACCTGCAACTTCTTGTGGATGTGTCAGGGCTACTACCGACATAACGAGGGTTACACGCCAGACTGGGATGGCATGGACAGTTTTGCGGGTTGTGTCGCGCATCCTGAAAACTGGCCGGACGACCTTGATTACACGGACAAACAGGTTGTGGTCATCGGCTCGGGTGCCACCGCAGCCACGGTAGTGCCGGCGATGGCCAAAGACGCCGCGCACGTGACGATGCTACAACGCTCGCCTACATTCTTCCGCACCGGTCGCAACGCAATCGACCTGGTTGAAGAGTTGCGCCAGCTGCAGGTTGACGAAGCTTGGATTCATGAGATCACGCGTCGCAAGATTCTATTTGAGCAGGCTGCATTTACCGACCTGTGCAGGGCTAATCCGGCACTTGTCAAAGAGCAAATGTTAGGCGAGCTTCGCAAGCTGCTTGGGCCCGACTACGACATCGATAAACACTTCACGCCGTCTTACCGGCCTTGGCGTCAGCGAATTGCGTTTGTACCTGATGCCGATTTGTTCAGGTCGATCGCAGACGGATCTGCCTCCGTAGTTACCGACGAAATTGAGCGCTTTGATGTAACTGGCATTCAGTTGCGCTCTGGCGAACATCTGAATGCGGACGTAGTGGTGACAGCAACCGGGTTCAACATGAACATGATGGGTGACATCAACTTCTCACTGGACGGTAAACCACTCGATTTCAGTGACACGATGACCTACCGCGGAACCATGTTCAGTGGTGTGCCAAATCTCGCGTGGGTGTTTGGTTATTTCCGCGCGAGCTGGACGTTACGCTCGGAGCTGATCGCGCAGTTTGTATGCCGGTTGTTGCAACACATGCATAGCATTGGTGCAGATAGTGTGGCGCCGCAGTTACGCGCGTCCGAGCGCGATATGCCGAAGTTATCCTGGATGGACGACGAAGACTTCAATCCGAACTATCTGAAACGCGCCGAGGCCATCCTGCCGAAACGTGGCACGACGCGTGAATGGCAGCACACGCAGGATTACTGGCGCGAGAAGGACGAATTCCCGGCCATCGATCTGGATGACGAAGTGTTTGTGTACGCGACTCGTTCGCGAGCCGAACTGGTCGCTGAATAAACGCGTCGCGGCCCTGAGTCAGGCGCAGGCTACGGACTGACCGAGGCCATGCAGGCGCCACCCATCAATGCCGCGCTATACCTGCGGACGGCCAAGATGGTCTGCGCGGTGACCGGGAGCGGATCGCCGTTATTCTCAGCTACGGGTTATCGCCTGAAGTCACCGTAACTGACCAGTGGCTGCAGCTGTTCTATGGCCGCACCAGCCCGTGGAATGTCGCTTGTTTACCTCCCACCTGATTGTCTCAGGAGCCATTTAGCGCTTGCGGGATCGCGGCGAGGCGACGATAACCCTTCTACACTTGCAGGATCCGTGCACCAGAGTCCCTGTGCAGGAGGTCGGCATCATGAGACTTAGCAAGCTCGTCATCATCGCTCTCGCGAGCTGCCTCGCATCGTGCGCCACTGTTGAAGTGGCAGACGGCATTCAATGCGCACCGGAACGCGATTACGTCATGGTGCGTCTCGTCGATACGCTTTCCAGGGAAAAGGTCTCGCCCATCGAACAGGTTCCGGCTGACCTCTCGTTGCAATATCGCTGCGAGCCTGCGGGGTCGTCTGAGTGTGTGTTGCGTATCGACGAGGGGGAAGAGGACTTCAAGTCGACGCGTCTCGCAAAGTTTCACCGCAACTCAAACACGCTCGTTCTGGCTGAAGGACAGTACGAAGAATTTGTCGTTAGTCGGATTGGCTTTGCCGGTCAATGTGCATCGCTGCCGACGGCCAGACCGCTGTATATGGCGTCCGAGTTGAGCGCCGAGCAGCTGCGCGATGTTTTTGCCTCGCCCGACAAGATCTATCGTTATCCCAATCTGCTAGCCGGTGACGGATTGGTCGCCACCCTGGCACGAGACCCGAGTGTTTAACTGAAGTTTGCGCGCGACTGGGCCGCTTCTTTGCTGGATGATCTGGCTGAGCTCATTCGCTTCTAACGCTTGTTGTCTGCTGCCTTGCGCAGTCGATACAGACCTTCCAATGCCGTGTCACTGGTGAAATAAAGGGCTCCTTCCGGGCCAAACGCTACGCCAACCGGGCGTGCCCAACGGCGCCCGTCAGCCAGCTGAAAGCCCGTAACCAGATCTACGACACTGGTCGCCTTCCCGGCGTTAAATTGTACGGCTACAATCCTGGGAGGTCGGCGGGTTGCGGGGTCGCCGTTGCCGCCTCCGTCCGGGAGGGTCGCCCAGGACCCTTTGAGGGCCACGATTGCGTCACCGCGCTTGATACCGCTCACGGTCTCTGCCTGCGCGAACGTGACATCCATTGGTGCGCTACGAGATGGAAATGTAGCAACTGGTAGTGCTACTTCGTCCTGTGGGCGCGGTGGCGCGCGTGTGATGCACGATTCCTCCGCGAGGCTGCCGTCGCGCATCTGGAACCAGGGCATGCCGTGAAAAGATCCCGGTGTGACGTGGGCGAAAACTTCCGGAGGTTGCTCGTATCCCAGATGATCCGGCCCGTTGTTACTGGCATACATCTCGCGCGTATCAGGGTGCCAACTGAAGCCCACCGGGTTTCTTAAACCAGAGCCGAACGTTTTCCACTCGGGCGGCTCAAGGGATTCGTCCAACACCATGACGCCGCCCCGGCGTTGTGTTGGTGGATACGAGCGGTGCAGGTACTCGTCGCTGCAGTTGCCGCTGATTCCGAGGCTCAGATAAATCTTGTTGTCGGGCCCGATCTTTACCGTCCGGCTGCTGTGGCCAGGCCCACCGGGTATCGCCGCCAACAGCTTGATGGAATCGCCGCTCGGTCGCTGGCCCGGTTGGTAAGGCATCTCATACAGACCGGATGTCAGTGCAATCAACATCTTGCCTGCGCGGAAGGCGATGCTGTGTGGATATCCGCGAACACGGATAATGGGTTTTGGTTGGGTGTACGGGGGCTGCAGGTGGTAGATATGGCCGGAATTTGAGCCGGCATACAAATCGCCGTTGTGGTGAAATGTGAGGATGCGCGGTGCGGACATTGCCCCTGTTAGATGTTCGACCACGTAGCCAGCCGGCACTTTCACATCAAATACAAACTGGGCTATCTCTAGTCTCTGCTCCACGCGTTCCAAAGGCCGGTCCGAACTCCAACCGGGACTTGTTACACCGCACGCAAGCAACACCGCCAGCACCCCCAGCTTGAGGTGGCTCATGGCGTGTCAGCTTCCGCGCCCGACGCGGGCTCGTCTATCTGAAACCACTCGGGCTTACCGAGCGCCCAGTACTCGCCCCAGATGTTGGCGCCACCAGCTACCTCAACCACGGACCCGGTGATGAACGCTCCGCTCGGTCCCGCCAGGTATACGGCCGCCTCCGCAACGTCTTGTACGTCGCCCAGCCTGCGCTGCGGGTTGTGGTCAAAACTGGCTCTGGCAGCGGTAGGGTAGTGGGTCAGCCCGGGGCTGCGCACCACGCCAACCGCAATAGCGTTTGCGCGCACACCATGCGGCGCAAACTCCAGCGCCAGGCTGCGCGTCAACTGCGTCTGACCTGCGCGCGCCGCGCTGGTATGTGGGATACCCACGTTTGCGCGTCCCGACAACGTACTGATGTTGACGACCACCCTGTCAGGTTCCACGCCGAGTGGGCGTGCTGCGCCGCCGTCATCCGCAATCCAGCGGTTGGCGGCCGCCTGCATCATGTACCAGGTCCCGTAAAGGTTGGTTTCGACGACGGCCGCCCAGCCTTTGGGGCTGATGTCCGTGGAGCGCGCCGCAAATTGTCCGCCTGCGTTGTTAACCAGTACGTCCAGTCCACCCTCACGCTCCCACACGGCGTCCATCAGGGCGGCTACCTCATCCGGGTCGCGAATGTTGGCCGGTTGAGACCAGCAATTGATATTGACCGATTGCAGCAGCGCCTCGACCCGCCCCAGCTTCGCGGCATCACGCCCGCAGGTCACGATCGTTGCTCCCAGACGCCCAAACAGCGTCGCGATGGCGAGGCCTATGCCACCAGCGGCACCTGATACCAGCACAACTTTGCTCGCGAAAAGGTCATCACGATAGACCGTAGGTAGTGCGGCAAGTTGGGCAAACGAATGCGCGTCGTAAGGATCGTCTCCAGGTTTTACGTTGGCGCGGGTCGCCCGCCGGGTGCTGTCATTTGTTGAATCGGGTGGGTTCATAGGGATTAATCTCGAGATTTCTCAGGGCGCGTGTGCAGCGATTCGCGGTACCACGCGTACAAACCCGCTGCGACAATCAGTGTCGCCCCAACGGAACTGGCGACATCCGGCAGTGTATCGAACGCAAGCCACCCAACAAGAACGGCCCACACCACAATGGAATAGCTGAAAGGCTGTAACGCTGATGCCGGCGCGCGCTGCAGCGCAAACACCAATGCGAAGTGACCAGCGGTGTTAAGCGTGCCTACCAGCGCGAACAAACCCCAGTCCGTTGCCGTTGAAGGCCAGATCCACTCGGCCGGTGCAAACAGGCCCGAGACGACGAATATCGCAATGCCGCCGTACAGCAAGGTTGTATTTGCGCTGTCTACGCGGCTGACCAGTCGCACGAGTACCTGATAAATACCCCACAAGCACACGCCCGCTATCGGGAGCAGTGTTGTCCAGCCAAAAACGCCAAACCCCGGTCGCGCCACCATAACCATGCCAATGAGCCCCGCAGCAACTGCCAACCATCGGTGAACGCCAACTTTCTCTCCAAGGAATGCGACCGCCAGCAGCAAAACGACCAGTGGCGTGGCCGCGCTGACGGCAGTGACATCGGCCAATGGCAGGCTGCGAAACGCCAGCACAAAAATGACAACCTCGGCGACCAGCACCAAGGCACGAACACATTGCAGGACCGGGCGCTCGCTACGTAGCGCCAATCGCAAGCCGTCCTGTCGCGCGATCCATACGAGCACCACGGTTACCCAGATCCACGACCGCATCCATAACAGCTGCCATATCG
>MDTA01087819.1_pt1 | contig 47697 bp, 55 predicted proteins | sample 811151 | NCBI WGS metagenome assembly MDTA01 (sample SAMN05326648, study PRJNA326480) | marine metagenome | isolation source: seawater | place: Indian Ocean: South | collected 2010
CTACAGTTGGTGAAAATTTAGATTTTTTAAAAAATAATAATTTAAACAATATTAAATTTTTATATAAAAAGTTAGATCAAAATTGTTTGATGTATTGTAATAAAGGTTTTTTTAATTTTAAAAATTATATACCAAAAATAGTTCAAGAATTTATTTAGACGAACATCTTTTGGAACAGTACTTTACTCTTTCCCAATTTAATCTCCATTTTTTTCTCCAAACAAAGGGTCTTTTACAACCTGAACAAATTTTTGAGGGTAAATCTTTTTTTTTCATCTTAATTGGTTTTTATTTTTTAAAAATAAAAAATAAGCAACTATTTCATAAAGATAATGGAATAAAATAAACAATGGTTTAATTGAAAAAATTTTAACTAGAAATTTATATTTTGGAATTTTAGACCAAATGACAATAAAAGCTTTAGCTCCCCCTATAACTTTCCCATCATCAATTACATGGAGTCTTCTTAACAATTCTTCCTGTGATTTAGATGTTAATTTTAAAGCTTCATCGTTATTTGTGATATCAATCCATTCTAAATTACTATCAGCAATCTTTTTGTAGTGATTTATTTCTAATCTACAAACGCTGCATGAATTATTAAAAAATACCTTAATCGCCATATGTATTTTTATTAATGAATTTTTCAGCTTCTAACAATATTAATTTTTTTCTCTCTGGTTTCATTTTGTCAAAGATTCTTACCATCATTGAAAGTCTTGGATTTTTTAAAAAGAATGATCTATTTCTATTTATAAATCTCCAATATAGGCCATCCATAGTGTTGCACCAATCACCTTTCTTAAAATCCATCATTTTCATAAAATAACTTGATCCACAAATATATGGTTTAGTTGCAAATATTCCACCATCGCTAAATAAACCCATGCCATAAACGTTTGGGACCATCACCCAGTCAGAAGAGTCCACAAACATTTCCATAAACCATTTGTAAACAATTTTAGGTTTTATTTCACATAAGTTCATAATATTTGAAAGTATCATTAATCTTTCTATATGATGCGACCACCCATGATTTATTGCATTATTAATTGCATAGTCCAAAGGTGGTAGACCTGTTGTGCCGTCATACCATGATTTCTTCATTTTTCTATTTTGTTTAAAGAAATTTCTTGTCTCCATTTCATCGCTATATCTTTGATAAACTCCTCTCATAAATTCTCTCCATCCAATAACTTGTCTCACATATCCTTCTAAAGAATTAAGTCTAATTTTATTTTTTTTATGAAATTCTAAAGTTTTAGAAATTACAAATTCAGGTGTTACAAGGCCTAAATTAATATATGGGCTTAATGCACTATGGAACAGAATATTGTTTCCTTGGTCAACTGCATCTTCATAATCACCAAATAAATTTGATTTCTCTTTTAAGAAAAAGTTTATAAGTTTAACAACATCACTGTACTCAGTTGCAAGCCAAAAATTTTTTGTATTCCCTGGATGGTCCTTAAACATTTTTTCAACAATAGGTTTTAAATTTTTTGTATGTTTTGTTTCAGTAATACTTGGAAACTTTGGAACTTTTATATTTTTAGGTAGTTTCTTTCTATTATCCTCATCAAAACTCCACTTATCTCCTTCAGGATTTCCATCTTTTTTCATTAATATATTTAACTTTTGTCTTGTACCTTTATAAAAAGTTGCCATGAAAGGTCTTTTATTTTTTGATAAATAATCCTTAAATTCCTCTCTAGAGTTTAGAAACATTGGTGATTTAATTTTATTCCATAAAAGATTATTTTTTTTAACGAAAGTTTGAAATTTTTTTTCAAAAAATTTATCTTCAATTTCAAAGCTTGAAATTTCATTAATTTTTTTCGATTTAATAATTTTTTTAATTTTATCTAAATAACTTTTTTTAAAATCATTCGATTCAACTTTTATGTATACAGTATTAAATTTATTTTTTTTTAAATTATCTGCATATGATCTCATGGCAGATAAAAAAAGTAATATTTTTAATTTATGGTGTCTTTCATAAGTACATAATTCATAATCTTCTGCCATAAAAAAAATATGATCTTTTTTAAATTTTTCTATATTTTTTTGAGGAAATAATTGATTTCCAAGAATTATAAATAACTTCATAGAATTATATTTGTTTTTATATCAGAAAATTTTAAATTTTTAGTGCGGCAGGTTAAACCTGTTTAATATTTTAACTTAAGAATTAATTTTTCCCAAATAGTTTACTAAAATTACACCTATTATTATCAGGATAATACCAATTGATCCATACAAGTTAGGTAGCTGATTGTATTTTACAATTCCAAATATTGTGACAGCTGTAATTGTAAGACCGCCGTAAGTGGCATAGGTGAAACCAACAGGTATTATAGTCATAGATTTAGATAAAAAAAATATACATATTACAATACTACAAATGCAAAATATTGTTGGAGCTAAATTAGTAAAACCATTAGTAGTTTTTAAAAACCCATTTGCCACAATCCCAAATATTATTGCTAATATTAAATAAACATATCCTGTTAAAAAATTCATAATTTATTTATAAATATCATCTACTTCAACTTGATAAGCTTCAACTAGCTTATTGTTTTGATTTGCTATGCCGACAACATCAATCATTTCTTTAATCATTTGATCAGTTGCACCTTTTTTTTTTGCTGCTGCAGTGTGTGATCTTATACAATACTCGCAACTATTTGTTATTGATACTGCAACATAAATTAATTCTTTTGTGACTGGATCAAGAGTTCCTTTTCCCATTATTTGCTTAAGATTGTTCCAAGTTCTTTCAAGTGTTTCAGTATTATGTGCAATTGACCTCCAAAAATTGGGAATTTTTTTAATGTTTCTTATTTTTTTAATATCATCAAAAATTCTTTTAACTTTACCTTTAGCTTTACTTTCGCTTATTGGTTTAAATATTTTCATTATCCCTCCTTTATAATTTTAAAATATCTTTTTTAAATTTAGTATACAGAATTTTAGAATATTTATTCATATTTTTCATATTAACTTTAGCATCATTATCAAACTTTTCTAATGCACCCTCTCCTAATTGATTTTCTAATGCTAATTTATATTCGGGTACACATCCCCACTCGTTTACGGTCGTGCTTTTAATTTCTATATGAAATTGAATTCCATAAGCATGATTTTGGTATTTAAAAATTTGATATTTGGTTTCTGGAGATGATGCGATTAATTTAATGTCTTTATTGTTTTCTAAATTTTGAACTTCGTAGGAATGCCACTGTAGTGTTTTAATTAAATTTGGAAATTCAGAGAACAATATGTCGTTATTCTTATTTTCTGAAAAGTTAATATCCATAATTCCTATTTCTGGATTTCTTGATTTTACAACTTTACCTCCAACGACTTCTCCTAATAGTTGGCATCCTAAACAAAAACCTAAGTAAGGTTTTTTTAGATCAATTACAAATTCTTTTATCCTTTTTTTTTCATCAATTAGCCATGGATAATCTTTTTCCATCCAAGTATCCATGGGTCCGCCCATACAAAGCATAGCGTCATAAATCTCTAGGTCTTTGGGTATTTTTTCACCTTCATCTAATTCAATTGTTTTTAACTTAGCACCATCTTTAATCATTAAATCTTTAATATAACCCGGATCTTCGATTTTAATGTGCTGTAAAATTAAAATGTTCATTCTTTTAAAGCGCTGGCTTTAAAAGTTTTAACATTTTTTTATGGATAGATCTATTTGCAGATATTAATACATTACCAGCAAATATTGCACTTTTATTTTTCCATGTAGACGAAATACCGCCGGCTGCATTAATAATTGGAATTAAAGGATGAATATCCCAAATTTTATTCATACACTGAATAACTACATCAACCTTTCCTTCACAAAAATGTGCATAGCTTAAAGCGTCAGCACAAGGAAATTGCATTAACTTTAAAACTTTTGGTATTTTTTTTTGTTTATTTAAACTCAACCAACCATGAAAAGCACCAGAAACTTTCATATTATTTATTGAAGCTTTTTTATTTACTTTTAATTTTCTTTTTTTTCCATTTTCGACTACATATGCAACTTTGTTTGAAACATTGTAATAATATTTTTTTAGTTTTGGAAAATTTGCTAAACCCAAAATTGGCTGGCCTTTGAAGTTCAATGATATTAAATTGCTCCAAGTTGGGTTTCCAATGACATAGGATCTTGTTCCATCAATAGGATCTATCACCCAAGTAAAATCACTTACACTCTTTTTATAACCAAACTCTTCTCCTAGAATTTTGTGGCTTGGAAAATTTTTTTTAATTTTCGACCTAATAAACTTTTCAAATGCTTTGTCTGAGCTAGTGACTGGGTCATATCCTTTTCCTCTTAATTTATTAACAACCTTAAAGGGTTTGTCTAATTTTTTGTAATAAAAATTAGTTAAATCTTTAGCTAATATATTGAGGAAATTAGCGAAATTTCTCATTTTTTTTGGATTTATCTTTTCCATGCAGACGACATACTATTTATCTTGATTAAAGTAAATTTTTAAATAATCCTCAAAAAAGATTATGAAAATCGAGCTTAACAATAATAAAGTTTTTTATAATAATGGGTCTTCTGTTGAAGAAATACATCCTTTTTGGTTAAGAGAAAGGGTAAATGGAGAAAACTTTCTAGATAAAACTACCCAACAAAGACTCTTTGATCCAACCACTCTTAATGTAGAAATAAAAATTGAGAAGGCTCAAATTAATAATCAAATTCTTGAAATTGATTTTAATGATGGCGTTAATTCTAAACTTGATATTGATGCTATCGCTAAAGAATTTTCAAAAAAGGATAATTTCATACATAGTATTGAAAAAATAAAATGGGATTCTGATTTAAAAAAAATTAAAAATTACGATTTCAAAAACGAATTATTTGAATCTAAAGAGATGTATGAAATTTTAATAGATTTTTATAAATATGGTTTTGTAATTATTAAAAAAGTTCCCACTGAAAATAATTATTTAGTTAATTTTGCAAATTCAATTGGCAGTGTTAGACGAACTAATTTTGGTGAACATTTTAACGTAAAATCTATACCAAATCCTAATGATCTAGCTTATACATCGTTAGCCTTGGCTCCACATACAGATAATCCCTACAGAAATCCCGTTCCATGTATTCAAATTTTACATTGTATAAAAAATGAAGTTAAGGGTGGTTATTCAACTTTGGTAGATGGGTATGCTGTTACAGAGATTTTGAAAAAAGAAAATCCAGAATTTTATAATATTTTAACAAAGGTTAAAGTCCGTTTTCAATTTATTGATAGAGATGTTGTTTTGGAAGACTGGTCTGAGCTTATTAAGCTAGATGAAGATAAAAAATTTAAACAAGTAAGATTTAGTCCAAGACTAGACTTTGTTCCAATGTTAGAGAAAAAAGAACTTGACCTTTATTATAAGGCAAGAAAAAAAATATCAGATTTATATAATTCTGAGAAATTTAGAATTGAGTTTAAACTAGAACAAGGTGACTTGATAATGATGGATAATTATAGACTGCTTCATGGAAGGACTGAATTTAATTCAAATGAAGGAAATAGATTTTTACAAGGATGTTACATAGATTTTGACAGTACAGAGGGAAAATTGAGACATTTAAAAAGAAAATTTAAAATTTGACTCTTCGTGATTCATTAATAGCAGCGTTAGTTCCAATATTTTTAGGTTTTGGTTTTGTAATTGCAAAACCAGCTATGGAATATCTTCCCCCTTTTTTATTAATGGGTTTAAGATTTACGTTTGTAGCATTACTTTTAATTTGGTGGTTTCCAATACCGCATGGGTACCTTAAAAGAATATTTTTTGCGTCCTTAATAGCAAATACTGTGCAATACAGTATTACATATACAGGTTTAAGTTTGATAGATGCGTCTGCAGCGGTATTGCTTGTTCAAACAGAAGTTCCTTTTGGTGTTCTATTTGCTTACTTTATGCTTAAAGAAAAACCAACTCTTAGAAGTTTAATAGGAATAAGTATAGCATTTATAGGTGTTTATGTTTTAACTGGGTCACCAAATTTAAATGGTAAGTTCATTGGTGTTGGTTTAACAATAATAGGATCAGCTGTTTGGTCTTTAGGGCAAGTCCTTGTAAAACCATTAAGTAAAGAAATAAATCCATTAGCCCTTGTTGCCTGGTTAGGTTTTTTCTCTGGTCCAATATTAATAGCAATGTCTGCAGTTTTTGATGGAAATACAATTGATTATTTTAAAGCTGCAAGCTTTGAAAGTTGGATGATTGCAATTTATTTAGGGTTTATTATGCAACCAATAACATATGGTTGTTTCTATTACGTTTTAAAAAATAACCCTTTGTATAAAGTTTTACCAATAGTTACGATGGGTATCCCTCCAACTGGACTTTTAGCAGCAATTTTTCTTTTAGGTGAAGAACCAACTAAAGAATTATTTATTGGGGGGGTTATTATTATTATCGGAGTAATGTTAATTGTATTAAATAAACCAGGCCAAAAATAACTACCCGAGTTTTTGTAAAAAAGGTAAATAATTTAAAATATAAAATCCAAGTGCTTGAAGTTGATTTGTTAAAATCAAAAAGCCTGTTATTAATAATAATGTTCCACCTATTTTTTCAATAAGAACAATTTTTGTCTTAATGGTTTTTGAAAATAGGATGAATTTTTGTATCAAATATCCTGATAAAATAAATGGTATTGCTAGACCAAGAGAATATGAAAATAGTAAAAATATTCCTCTAATTATACTTTCTGAAGTGGAAGCGAGCACCAAAATTGATCCTAAAATCGGACCTATGCATGGTGTCCAACCAAAAGCAAATGCCATTCCAATTAAAATTGAACTAAAAATATTTTTATTATTTTCTGAATAGAATCTTTTTTCATATGTTAAAAACTTTAAATTTATTAATCCAAGTATTTGCAGTGAAAAAATAATGATAATTAATCCTGCTATTATTCTTAAAGGAAAAGAATTGCTTAATAAAAATTTTCCTAAGAATGTTGCTGACGCTCCTAATGCAATAAATACAATTGAAAAACCAATAGTAAATAAAATTATTGGAAATAAATTTATATTTTTTTTTTCTATAAGCTCATTAAAGCTGCTACCTGTAATAAAAGATATATAACCAGGTATCAAAGGGAGAACACATGGGGATAAAAAACTGATCAATCCCGCTCCAAATGCTATTAATATTTCTATCATTTTAACCTGTATTTTTCATTGCTGCTGAAATTCCTGCAATTGAAGTCATCATAGCATCATTTAAATATTTTTTTTGTTTTTGATTTTTAATTTTCTTTCTCAATTTACCCATAACAACCGCTTGAATAATATTTAAAATTTCGGAATAAACATTTCTTACAATTATAGAAGTTCTAAATTTTTTTCTTTGATTTATAATCTCTTTAGGGGTTATTTTTTTATTCAATTCTTTTATAATTTTAAATTCTGATCTTAATTTCATTCCTACTTTTGCTAATTTTTCATCTGCAAGATTTTTTTCATAAACCTCCGATATTTCTGGATCAACTTTTGAAATAACCATATCTAAAATATCCATTGTCGAATTAAAGAAAGGCCAATTCCTTTCCATATCATATAAAACTTTTCTAAATTTTTTAATTGAAGAATATTTTAAACCATCTCCGGTTCCAAGCCATGCTGGAAGCATTAGTCTAATTTGAGTCCAGGCAAAAACCCAAGGGATAGCACGTAATCCTTTTATATTATCGACATTTTTTCTTTTTGATGGCCTTGATCCAATTGATAGTTTGCCTAAAGCTATATGAGGCGTAATCGTTTTAAAATATCTTATAAAATCAGAATTAAAGTTAATATTTTTTCTATATGCTTTTGTAGAAACTTTTGTCATTTTTTCTATTAGCTCTCGCCATTGATCTTTTGGTTGTGGAGGTGGGTTAAGTGTAGCTTGCATAACTGCACCTATGTAACTACACAAATTATACTTTGCCATTGGTTCATATCCATATTTCTGTTGTATCATTTCACCTTGGTCAGTAATTCGAATTTTTCCATCAACTGAACCTGGTGGCTGTGATCTTAATGTTGCTTGGATAGGTCCTCCACCTCTTCCGGCTGATCCTCCTCTACCGTGAAAAAAAGTGATACCGATTTTATATTTTTTTGCTAATTTTGTTATATCTTCCTGAAGTTTGTACTGATGCCAACTAGCTGATAGTTTGCCCGCATCTTTGCTCGAATCTGAGTAGCCAATCATTATTTCCTGTTTGTTCTTAATCAATTTTCTATACCATTTAAGGCTAAACAGTCTGTCCATTATTGATTTAGCATTTATCAAATCATCTAGTGTTTCAAATAAAGGAACGACTCTTAATTTTTTTTTTATTTTTCCTTCTTTTTGTAAAAAATAAACTGTTAAGATATCAGAAGCGCTAGAAGTCATTGATATTACATATGCACCCAAACATTCCTCTGGTTCATTTGCGAGAGTTTTAAAAGTTGACCATACTTCTTTATTTTCTTTATTTTTAAATGAGAAATTATTTATTAGGTTTTTATTTGATTTTAGTTTACTAGATAAAAAACTTAATTTTTTATCTTCATCCCATTTATAATAATTTGATTTATCTTTTTTTTTTATAAGTTCTGCCATAAGTTGCGTATGCCTTGATGATTCTTGTCTAATATCCAATTTAGCAAGATTAATGCCAAAACACTTAGCTCTTCTCATTAAATCCAATAAATCTCCACTTGCAATATTTTCACTCTGATTTTGTTCCAAAGATTCTCTTACAACTCTTAAAGGTTTAAGAATTTCTTCCTTTGATGATAATAATTTTTTTTGATTTAAAGGTTTATTTCTTATTAAATGATTTTCTATTGTTCGATGTGTTATCCTCATTTTATCTCTTAGGGGTCTTAAATAAACTCTATATGGTTCAAAAGTTTTTCCTGTTTTTTTAATTATTTTTTTTGAACATTTCTCCATAGAAAATGATCTAATTAGTTTTGTTAATTCTTTCTCATATAATTTAGCAGCTTCCCATCTAGATAATAAAATTACTTCCTTTGTAACTTTTGCAGTTACATTGGGATTGCCATCTCTATCACCGCCCATCCATGAACCGAAATGAATGGGATTAAAATTTTTAGGTAAATTTTTTCCCATATTTTTTAAAAAAATGCCATTTAATCTTCTATAAACTTTAGGAATAGTCTCCCAAAGACTATCTTCAATTACTGCCAAACCCCACCTTGCTTCCTCCAATGGAGTGGGTTTAAATCTTTTTAAATCATCCGTATTCCAAATTATTGTAATCTCATCATAAATTTTTTTATCTAAAATTTTTAATTTTGAAGAATAGTTTTTTAATAAGTCTCTTTGTTCCATTATCTCTGTTATTTTATGATATTTTTGTATTAATGTTCTTCTTTTTACCTCTGTTGGGTGAGCAGTTAAAACAATTCCAATATTTAAACTTTTAGCAATATTGTAAATTTTATTTGATGAAATTTTTTTATTTTTAAAAAGATTTTCGAAAATTTCCTCAATAAAAATATTCTTATGTTTTGTTTTTAATTGTGAATTTTCAAACTCATCTAATTTTCTTGAAGCATCTATAGACTCGGCTAAATTAACAAAATTCATAAAATGACTAAATGCTCTAACTAAATTAAATATTTTCAAAGGACTTAATCTTTGAATTTGAGTAATTATTTTTTTAAATCTTTCTTTATTATTCTTATTTGAACTGTTAGTTTTTGATAATAATCTAATTTTTTCTACTAGATTAAAAAAGCCATTGCCTTCTTGTTTTTTAATTACTTTTCCTAAAATATTTCCCAAATATCTTACGTCGTTTCTTAAGGATTTAGTTGGTATACTTTCATAATACAAATCTCTTTTGAGCATAAAATTATTTTAAATCTCTTAAACTTTTATCAATCCCATTTAATCAAAACTATTGAAGTAATTACTATCCAAACAATAGCATAATAAAATGGCATCGCTTTTCTCCATGAAGATAAAATTCGTGCTGCATTTTTCGTTTCTTTTTTTTTCATTTGTTATCCTTTGATTCCTAGGTGAGTATATTTTACATTTAAATAATCTTTTATTGCCATTGATCCGCCTTCTCTTCCATATCCAGCTTGTTTAATGCCTCCAAAAGGAGCTTCTGCTAAAGCAACTAAAGGTGTATTGACTGCAACTGTACCTGTTTCCATTAACTCTGATGCTCTGTGTGCTTTTTCCATTGAGTTAGTACAAATATAACTTGAAAGTCCAAGTTCATGGTTGTTAGCTCTTTCAATAACTTCATCAAAAGTTTTAAATGATAACATTGGTACCAATGGGCCAAAAGGTTCTACTTTCATTATAGTAAAATCATCTTTTACATTATCAAAAATAGTTGGTTCGTAATAAAAACCCTTATTAAAACCTGATGGTCTCTTTCCACCAAGTAGAACTTTTGCTCCTTCTTTTTTTGTAGTTTCAACTAATTCTTCAATTTCATTTAATCTTTTTTTAGTTGTAAGAGGTCCAAGTTGAACTGATGGGTCCATTCCGTCACCTATTTTTAATTTTTTAGTTTTTTCAACAAATAAGTTCACAAATTCATCTTTTTTATTCTCTTGAATATAAAATCTATTTGGAGAAATACAAACTTGACCATTATTTCTAAATTTTGCAGTGATTGCCATGTCAGTTGCTTTTTTAATATCTGCATCGTCAAATACAATAAAAGGTGAATGACCACTTAATTCCATTGTAACTCTTTGAACTTTGTCAGCGGCTTGTTTTAAAATTAACTTACCTACTCTAGATGATCCTGTGATAGAAATTTTTTTTATAATATCAGATGATATTAATTGTTGAGCAATACTTGGCGGATCTCCCGATAAAAGATTAACTACTCCAGGAGGAACTCCACATTCATTACATATATCAACTATCTCCATAACAATTCCAGGAGTAATTACATCAGGTTTTACAATTACTGAACAGCCTGCTGCTAAAGCGGTTGAAATTTTTCTTGATGATAAAACTGCAGGAAAATTCCATGGAACCAAAGCTGCTACTACTCCTACAGGTTGGTAGTAAACATGAACTCTAGTATCTTCAAATCTGCTCTCTACAGTTTGTCCATAAATTCTTTTTGTTTCTTCTGCATTCCATTCAAATATATCTGCTGCACCAGATACTTCACCTTTCGCTTCAGCAAAAGGTTTTCCAACTTCCAACGTCATCCACTTAGCCAGAATATCTTGCTTCTCTCTAATTTTATCGGCTATACGTCTAATAATATATGCTCGTTGCCACGGGGGAGTTTTTTTCCAAACTTCTAAACCTTTTTCCGCAGATTTGAGTGCCTTATCAACGTCAGTAGGTGTAGCTTTTGATGCATGTCCAAGAACTTCTTCGTTAGATGGATTTATAACTTCATAAGTTTTTTTATCTGATGATTGCTGCCATTTACCATCTATAAATTGACCAAATTTTTCGTACATAAATTTAATTTAACATTACTATAGGTTGTGTCTACTATGCAATTTACTCATTATAACATTTTTGTAATAATGATATTCTAGAATATTAAAGAAAGGAGGATATATGGCTAAATTTTATGGCATGGGAAACTATACCGCTAAAGCTTTTCAAGGATTTATAAAAGATCCAGGTCAAGATAGATCAAAAGCAGTAGAAGCAGTTGCAAATTCTTTAGGTGCAAAAGTTCATGGTTTTGATTTATTAAGAGGACCTTATGACTTTGTAGTTATAATGGAAGGAACTTTTACACAAATGGCAGCAGCAAAACTAGCTGTTGAAGCTACAGGTGCAATTTCTAACTTTACTATAAGTGAAGCGATAGATCTTAATGCAGCAGCTAAAGAAGCAGGAAAAGTAGCGGCAGCATATAAACCAGCGGGTTAATTATATTTAATTCAACTTCTGGTCTAAAGATCGGAAGTTGAATTGTTTATTTGCCTACAGAACTAACAACGTAAAAAGATACAATATCGATTTGTTCCTTAGTTAAAATTTCATCTTCTCCGTATGCAGGCATAACTCCAAGTCCATAGGTCACCATCTCTTTGACTGACTCTATGGTTAAGTCTACTGTGTCTAAATTTGGTCCTACATTTCCTTCAGCACCTGCTGCCTTTAAAGTGTGGCAAGCTGAGCATGCTGCTATCTCATTAAAGATTTCAAGACCTTTTGCTAACTTAGATTCATCTGCTAATAAAGTTTGGCAGAATAAAATTAAAGTGATTAAGTAAATTAATAAAAATTTAATAATTTTCATTAATTAAATTTATAACTCTTATTATAGTTTTATACTACAGTGATTTGGACGCTATGATCTTTCCAACCATTATGCGCATAACCTCTTCTGTTTTCCATTCTTAACTCTGGTTGTTTATCAGAACCATTAGAAGCCAAACTAGCTATATTGTAAGTTCCTGAAGATAAGTTTGCTTCAAAAGCAAATTGTCTCCACGCATATTTTCCTAAATCCGGTCCTACAAATTTTGCTTTTTTCCAGCTTTTACCTCCATCAATGGATACTTTGACACTTCTTACTTTTTTCATTCCTCCCATAGCAACCCCAACGATTTGAACTTTTCCAGCTTTTACTGTTCCAGTTTCATCTGTTGGTCTTGTTATCCATGATTTCACAGGCATTTCCCAGCAAGATGGGTATTGAGATCCTTTTTTTCCAATCGGCGAAATCCTGTAACTTTTTTTCATGTATTTCACTGAAGACTCAGCTTTGCTAAAATTTACTTTCCCGAGATGTTTTACATTGTTGATACCAAAGTAGCCCGGAGTAACCATTCTCAAAGGACCACCATGTGAATTAGGTAATGGTACTCCATTCATTTCCCAAGCCAACATTGCATCTTTATAAACTTTTTTAGGAACAGATCTTTCAACCATTGCTTTTTTTGGATCTAATCCAGTTGGCTCGTGATCAACGCCTGCTGATGTCATAAAGACAGCATCTTTATTTATTCCTCCACATGCATCCACAACTGCTTTAACTGGTACACCAGTCCAAAAAATACATGCTGCAGCACCTGTTTTCCACTGAGATCCTCTTACTTTATGCTCAAAAAAACCTCTTCCATTTCCTGAACATTGAAGAATTGTTGCAATCGTTGTGTGACCCAATTTTTTTAGCTGGGCCAATGTAAAAGTTTTCGGATTTTTTACACCTTGAATTGAAACTTTCCAGTTATTTCTATCTCCAATTTGTTCATCAGTCATTGTTGGCATGTTGTTTCTGATATACACATTTCTATTTGGAGTTATCAAACTTTCTCCTATTGCACTTCTGTGCGTTTCAATTCCTTTATCGGAATGAACTATTAATGCATCTCTATTTTTCCAACTTATAAAACCTGGCAGCCCTTTTTTGCCTTCAGTATGATTTGCATTTGCAATTGTAATTGGAACCATAGAGGCCGTAGCTGCTAGTCCAGCTAAACTTGCAGTTCCTGTTAAAAAATTTCTTCTATTAATATTAAGTTTGTTTTTTATTTTTTTCATATCTCCTCCAACAATAATACTAAGAATATCAAAAAAAATTGCCTCTAAAAATAGAAAAATTTATTTATTTTCTATCACAGGTTTTTCAATCTCAAGTTGAAATATCGTATTTAATTAGGTTTTAATTTTAGTTTTGAATTTATAAATCAGTTTTTCTAGTATAGATTTATTAAATGGAACATTTGGAAGATAGTTTTGGAAGAAAATTTCCATATATTCGAATGTCAATTACTGATGTTTGTAACTTTAAATGTGGATATTGTTTACCAAATGGCTATCAAGTTGACAAAAGCGATAATAGAAAATTTCTTCATTTAGAAGAAATAAAAAGACTTGCAAAATGCTTTTCTGAGTTGGGTGTTTGTAAAATTAGAATTACAGGAGGATAACCTACTGTAAGAAAAGACTTTTTTGAAATTATAAAAGTTTTAAAATTTGAATCTGGAATAAAAAAAGTTGTAATCACCACAAATGGGTATCATTTAGATAAAAAGGCTAAATTATTAGTTGATAGTGGCTTAAATGGAGTAAATATCAGTATTGATAGTCTTGATCGTGAAATTTTTAAAAACGTTACAGGTCACGACAGATTACCAGAAATTTTACAAGGAATTAAAAATTTACAAGATCTAGGTTTTGAAAATATAAAAATTAACGCTGTTTTACTTAATAAAGTCAATTCATCTGAAAAAGACTTTGTTGAATGGTCCAACTTTATTAAAAAAAATAAAGTTGATTTTAGATATATTGAATTAATGCAAACAGGTGATAATTTAGATTACTTTAAAAAATATCATATAACTTCAAAAATTTTTAAGAATTATTTAAATAAAAATAAATGGGTTTATCAAACTTTGGGTAAAGATGCTGGCCCTGCTTTAAATTATCTAAACCCAGATTATAAAGGTAAATTCGGAATAATTGCTCCCTACTCAAAAGATTTTTGTAAGACTTGCAATAGATTAAGAATAACATCAAGGGGTGATTTGAGACTTTGTTTATTTGGTAATACTGGAATAAGTGTTAGACATTTGTTACAAAAAGATGATCAACTAGAAGAATTAAAAGATCTCATACTTGGTCAAATGAGATTTAAAAAAGAGTCACACTACCTAGAACTTGGGGAAACAGGTTCAACTAAAAATTTATCTAAAACTGGGGGATAGTTGACAAAATTAAAAATAATAAGCAAAAATGATTTGAAAGATTGGGCAAAGGAAATTTTTAAAGAAAATTCTTTCAATATGATTGATGTTTCATCAAAAAAGGAAACTTTTAGAAGAGCCTTAGCTTCAGGAAAAATTTATGTAGGCAAAGAGGTTTTTAATTTAATAAAAAATAACAAAATGCCAAAAGGTGATCCTGTAAGTCTAGCAGAAGTTTCTGCTGTTTTGGGTGTAAAAAAAACAAGCGAGTTAATACCTCTATGTCATCCTTTGCCAATTGATCACACAGCAACTAAAATTGTATTGAACGAAAAAGATTTTTCTTTAGAGGTATTTTGTGTTGTTTCTGCAATTGCTAAAACAGGAGTTGAGATGGAGGCAATAATGGGAGTAAATGCTGCATTAATTACAATTTATGATTTGAGCAAAATAGTTAATCCACATCTTAAGATTGATAACGTAAAATTATTAATCAAAGAAGGTGGAAAAAGTGGTTTATGGAAGAATCCAGATGGTTTGCCTGAGTTTCTAAAAAGTATTTTTTAATATGAAGATAAGACTTGAATTATTTGGTGCAAGTAGGGATCTTAGTGATAAAAATTTTTTAGAATTTAATGTTAATGAAAAAATTTCAATAAAAGATCTTAGAAACAAAATAATAAATCATATTAATGATAACTTTAGGGGAAATGAAAATTTTAAAAAAATAATTCAAGCGTCTGCATTTTGCTCAGAAGATAACAATATTGTTTCGGATAACTATAAAATAACAAAAGATCAGAAAATTGGAATTATACCACCAATAGGAGGTGGTTGATGCTTCACACTAAAATTGTTGATGTTAAAGATGAAAAAATTGAAATTTCTAAAGCTGAAGAATTTATAAGTTCTTCTAAATTTGGAGCGTCAATTTTTTTTACAGGAACTGTAAGAGAAACTAATGAAAATAAAAAAGTAACTGGCATTACATATGATAGTCATGATGATTTAGTAATTAAAAGTTTTAAAGAAATTTATGAAGAGGTTGAGAAAAAATTACACATCAAAGATAAAGCTGTTTTTATCGAACATGTAAAAGGATATGTGGGTTTAGGAGAAATAAGCATTATTATTGCGGTAGCTTGCCCACATAGATCAGAAGCATATGATTTATCTAGATATATCATAGAAGAAATTAAAAAAAGATCTCCGATCTGGAAAAAGGAACACTACAAAAATAAAGACAGTCAATGGCTAAAAGGAAATCCTGTTCAAACTAGTTAAAATCCATTTTTAAATCAAAATCTTTAAAAACTTTTGCTGATTTTACTTCTATAAAATTTGTACTTTTTTTTAACCTTTTAACCATATATTTGGCACCTGTATCTCCTTTTATTTTTTTAAACTTTTTTAAAATTGAAATATCAAATCCAATTGGGTTACCAACTCGGTTTTTATATTTTAATGCATGAACTAAATAATTTGCTTTTTTAATTGAATTATAAATTTTATTGATATCAGTGGTTTTAATATATGGCATGTCTGATTGGACAATTATAAAGCCTTTATCTTTATTAGATATTTTTTTAATACCTGCTTTAATAGATGAAGACATTCCCCTTTTAAAACTTTTATTTAAAATAAAATGAATTTTTTTATTTTTTTTTATTATTTTTTTTATTTTTAAACTTTCATGGCCTAAAATAACTAAGATTTTATTAACTTTACTTTTTAGTAATGAGTTTACTGAGTAAGTAATTAGAGGTTTATTTTTAAATTTTTTTGTTAATTTATTTTCTTCATTTAATCTTTTTGATTGTCCAGCTGCAAGTAGGATAGCTTTTATCATTAAAGTTTTATTGTATTTTTATTTTTAAATGGTCTATTCACTTTTTATATGTTTCTGAAACTAATTGAGCAACAATTGACAAGGCAATCTCAGGAGCAGATTTTCCACCCAATTTTATTCCAATTGGTCCGTGGATAGATTTAATTTGATCGTCACTAAATCCAGCTTCTTTTAATCTTTGACATCTATTTTCATGAGTTTTTTTACTCCCCAAAGCACCAATATAGTAAAATTTTTTATTTAAAGCATGTTTTAAAGCAGGGTCGTCAATTTTTGGATCGTGTGTAAGTGCAATTAAAGCTGAGCTTTCGCTTGTTTCTATTTCTTTAAATGCTTCTTCGGGCCATTTATTAATTATTTTTAAATCTGGAAACCTTTGTGAAGTTGCAAAATATCCTCTTGGATCAATAATTAAAATTTCAAAATTTAAACTTTTTGCAAAATCTACGAGATATTGAGCAATATGAACTGCCCCTATTATAATTACTTTTATAGGTCTTATGTAGCTTTCAATAAAAATATCTGTATTTTCAATTACTCCGTTTTTTTTTTTCTTAAAAAAGTTTTCTACTTGATTTTGATAGTTTTGAAATTCCTTACTTAATGATCTGCCCGGTTCGAAAATTTCAGTCTCACCATTTTTAAGGTTCGTTAAAATTGCAAATTCTTTTTTAAAAGATTTTTTTTTTATTATTTCTTGTAAAGTTTTGAGCTTCATTAATTAATTTGCTCAAGATAAACTGCAATTTCACCACCACAAGCAAGTCCAACTTCCCAAGCACTTTCGTTAGATACTTTAAATTCAATTTTTTTAGATGGTTTTTTATCCTTTATTAGTCCCACACACTCTCTTACTACTGCAGATTCAACACATCCTCCTGAAACTGAACCTGAAAAATCTCCTTTTTCATTAACAATCATACGACTACCAACTTGCCTTGGAGAAGAACCCCAGGTTTGAATGACTGTTGCTAATACCACCTTTTGATTTGCTTGAACCCAATCACTTGCTTCTTCTAAAATTTTTTCATCAAATGAATTTTTCATTTGATAAAGATAATAATACTAATTAACAAGCGTCAACGGCTTTTTTGGCGTATGTAGCAACTAAACTTGCCCTATATTCTGCTGATGCATGAATATCTGAGTTCATACCTGAACTACTAACATTTATTGCGTTTACTGCTGAAGTTGAAAAATCTTTCGATAGTGCTTTAGATAATTTTTCATCATTATAAACACAAGATTTAGCTCCTGTGACTGCTACATTTACTTCATTTTTATTTTTTGCAACATAAACACCAACAATAGCATACCTTGATGCAGGGTTTGGATGTTTTTGATAACTAGATTTTTCAGGAATTTTAAATTCAACAGCCTCAATTAATTCGCCTTTTTTTAAAGCAGTTTCAAACATACCTGTAAAAAATTTTTCAGCATCGATTTTTCTACTGCTTGTGTGTATGACCGCATCTAAGGCAATGCATGCAGATGGGTAGTCAGCAGCAGGGTCATTATTTGCAATAGATCCACCAATTGTTCCTCTGTTTCTAACTGCTGGATCTCCTATTCCTTCTGCTAATTGTGCTAGTGAAGGAATTGCTTTTTTTACGTCTTTTGAGTTAGCTACATCTGAATGTTTAGTTGTAGCTCCAATAGTAATAGATTTTCCACTGACCTTTATTCCTGATAATTTTTTTATCCCTTTTATATCAATTATATCTTTATAAGATGCCAAACCTAATTTCATAGATGGAATTGTTGTCATGCCCCCTGCTAAATATGCAGAATTAGAAGAGGCAAGCTTTGTTGCTTCCTTACCATCTTTTGCTGAGTGATAGTTAAAATTTTTCATACTTATCTCCTATGCTGCTTTTGAATTAGTTTTTTTTAAATTCTTACATGCATTCCAAACCTTTTCAGCAGTTGCAGGCATTGAAATATCTGTACCAATTGCATCAACCACAGCATTCATTACTGCTGGTGGGGCAGCGATTGCTCCAGCTTCTCCACAACCTTTGGCTCCTAAAGGGTTTGATGTAGCTGGTGTACAAGTATAATCAATTTTTAATTCTGGAAAATTGTCAGCTCTAGGCATTGTGTAATCCATATAAGATGCTGTTACCAATTGGCCCGTCTCATCATAATGAGCATTTTCATATAAAGCCTGACCTACCCCTTGTGCTACACCTCCATGAACTTGACCTTCGACAATCATTGGATTCATTATCGTTCCAAAGTCATCAACTGCAGAATATTTGTCTAATTTGGTCTCTCCTGTTTCAGGATCAATTTCTACCTCGCAAATGTGTGTACCTGCTGGAAAAGAAAAGTTAATAGGATCATAAAACGCTGTTTCTTTAAGTCCTGGTTCATCACCTTCGGGTAATGGAGATTTAATTTCACCATACTGACCAGGCAAATAACAAGCAAATGCTATCTCTCCTATAGTTTTTTTCTTGTTTGATTTAGCTACAATGAATTCTCCATCTTTAAAATCTACATCACTTTCACTTGCTTCAAGCATTTTTGCGGCTACTCTTTTTCCTTTTGCAATAATTTTATCACACGCTTTATCTATAGCTGTTCCCCCTACTGCAAGAGATCTTGAACCATAAGTTCCCATACCAAAAGGTCCTTTGTCAGTATCGCCATGAACAACTTCTACATTTTCTAATGCAACTCCTAATTTATCACCAACAATTTGAGCAAATACTGTGTCATGACCTTGTCCGTGGCTATGTGCACCAGTAAATACAGTAACATTTCCAGTTGGATTAAATCTAACTTCGGCTGACTCCCATAAACCAACACCTGCTCCTAAAGACATAACAGCTGCTGATGGGGCAATACCGCAAGCTTCTATATAAGTTGAAAAACCAATTCCTCTTAATTTTCCTTTTGACTCTGAATCTGATTTTCTTTTTGCAAATCCTTTATAATCGGCAATTTCAAGTGCTTTATCTAAGTGCGCATCGTAATCACCAGAGTCTATATTGTGTACCAAAGCTTGTTGATGTGGAAATTGTTTAATAAAATTTTTTCTTCTAAAATCAACTTGATCCATTCCCAATTCCATTGCTGCTTTAGACATTAATCTTTCAATCATATAAGTTGCTTCTGGTCTTCCCGCTCCTCTATAAGCATCAACAGGAGCTGTATTAGTATAAACAGCCTTAACATTGCAGTAAGCAGCTGGAATATTATATAATCCTAAAACTAGAGGTCCATACAAGTAAGTTGGAGTAACTGTTGCAAAAAGTGAAGCGTATCCACCTAAATTAGCAATAGTATCAACTTTTAAACCTACAACTGTTCCATCAGATTTTACAGCTAACTCTGCATGAGTAACATGGTCTCTTCCATGACAATCAGATAAAAATGACTCTGTTCTTTCTGCCACCCATTTAACTGGTCTTTGTATTTTTTTTGCAGCCCACGCTATAACAACATCTTCTGAATATGGGTAAATTTTTGAACCAAAACCACCTCCAACATCTGGTGCAACAACTCTAAATTTATGTTCCGGTGCAACAGCATTAAATGCTGAAATAACTAACCTAGTTAAATGTGGATTTTGATTTGCAGTGTATAAAGTAATTTCTTCTGTAGATGGATTATAATCTCCTATAGATGCTCTAGGTTCCATTGCGTTAGGTATTAACCTGTTATTTCTTAAATCAATTTTGACAATTTTATCAGCACTATCAAATGCTGCCTTTGTTTTAGATCTGTCACCAAGTAACCAGTCATAACATAAATTTTTTGGAATATCTTTGTGTATAGCATCTGAGTCCATTGCTTTTTCGGTTTCAACGACAGCTTTTAAAATTTTATAATCTACATTCACTAACTCAGCTGCATTCTTTGCATCTTCTAAAGTTTCAGCAATGACTACCGCAACATGGTCCCCTACATAATTAACTATGTCTGTTGCCAAAGCTGGATGTGCTGGAACTTTCATGTCCGATCCATCTTCACTAACTATTTTCCAACCTGCGATAAGTCCACCTATTTTATCATCTGCTAAATCTTTACCTGTTAATATGGCAACAACTCCTGGAGATTTTGAGGCTTTTGTTATATCAACTTTTTTAATTTGTGCTCGTGCATGAGGAGATCTTACAAAAACTGCATGGGTTTGATGTGCTAAAGTAATATCAGCTGTATATCTTCCTTTACCTGTTAAAAATTTTTTGTCCTCTTTTCTTTCTACTCTTGATCCAACTAAACTTGCCATTTGTTCTCCTTTTTATTTCACATTTTTGAAGCAGCTTCTTTAACTGCTTTAACAATATTATGATAACCTGTACATCTACATATATTACCTTCTAGCCAATCTCTGATTTCTTTTTCTGATGGATTTTTTTTGTTTTGCAAAAGGTCTACTGCACTCATTACCATGCCAGGTGTACAAAAGCCGCATTGTAGTCCGTGCATTTTTTTAAATGCTTCTTGCATTGGGTGCATTTTACCATTTGATGCTAAACCTTCTATTGTTGTAATCTTTGAACCCTCAACATCAGTTGCTAATGCTGTACAACTTTTTATAGATTTTCCATTTACATGAACAACACATGCACCACATTGGCTAGTATCACAGCCAACATGTGTGCCTGTTAAATTAAGAGTTTCTCTTAAAAACGATGATAATAAAGTATTATCAGGAATTTCTTTAACTACAGGTTTGCCATTTACTTCTAAAGTAATTTTTTTCACACATCCCTCACTTTAATAATTTTATTATAACACAATTAAATTAGGTGGGACAACCTGTAAAATAATTCTAGTATTACGCGACTAGAGTAAATAATAAATCAATATACCTATTAAAACTGCAAAACTTAAGGGATATAAAAATTTAATACCACTATATTTTGTGTCTTTTTTTTTATTTGTAATATTTTCCACCTCTGGTTTTGAATCTTTTTCACGTGAAATTTTATTCGGTGCAACCAATTCTGAAAATTTTCCAAAAAATATGTCAGCCATTTTTTTTGCTGTCATATCAATTAGTCTTGAGCCAACTTGTGCAATTTTTCCACCTACATTTGCTTCAACTGAATAGGAAAGTTTTGTACCTCCGTCACTATCTTCCAACTTAACTTTCGCTGAGCCCGTTGCAAAACCCACTGGAGAATTGCCAGATCCTTCGATAACATAACTATGTGGTGCATTAATTTCCTTAAGTTCAATATCTCCTTTAAAACTAGCATTAAATGGTCCAATTTTGTTTGTAGCTATGGCGGTAAATTCTGTATTTGAGTTTTTAATAAAATTTTCGCATCCTGGTATAGATTTTCTTAAGATTTCGGGATCGTTTAAAGCCTCCCAAACCTTTTGTTTTTCAAGTTTTATTTGATAAGATCCAGAAAGTTTCATAAGTGTATCAGGATTAACATATATTTTTATGGATGATAATACTAAAAAAGAATTGCAATCTGCTGCTTTCGATAGACTTTTAAATCATTTAAGAGATAGGAAAGATGTGCAAAATATAGATTTAATGAATCTTGCTGGATTTTGCAGAAACTGTTTGTCTAAATGGTATAGAGAAGAAGCGGAAAAAAAAGGCATTAAAATTTCAGACCCTGATGCAAGACAACACGTTTATGGAATGTCTTATGCTGAGTGGAAAGAAAAATACCAAAAATAAATATTTTTCTTTTTAATGATAAAGTTATTTCCAATAATATTTGTAATTCTTTGGTCATCTGCATTTATAACAACCAAACCAATAGTAGATAATAGTGATCCTTTTTCGGCACTAGCTTTTAGATTCATATTGGTTTTTTTTGGTTTTTTTTTATTTTCATTAATAAAAAATTATAAAATTATAGTTAAAAAAAAATTTATACTTGAGTCGATTTTTAGTGGAGTTTTATTTCATGGAGTTTATTTAGGAGGCGTTTTCTTTTCTATTTCAAAAGGACTTCCAACAGGAATAGCAGCATTAATTGTTACGCTTAATCCAATTTTAACAAATGCTTTAGCTGGTCCGCTGCTTAATGAAAAAATTACTTTAAAACAATGGATTGGAGTAATCCTTGGATTTATAGGTGCATTTTTTGTGTTAGGTTTTGATATTGGTTCAAAATTACCTACAATTGGTATTTATGCGGTTTTTATATCCTTATTAGCTGTAACAAGTGGAACTCTGTGGCAAAAAAAATTAAGTCATAATATGTCTTTACCTGTGAGCAACATGTATCAGGCGTTAGGTGGTTTCATATTTCATTTACTTGCGGTTTTATTTTTTATTGAACCATATATAAATTTCTCTTTAACCTTTATTGTGGCTATGAGTCATCAAATACTACTTGTATCATTTGGTGCGTTTACTATTTTAATGTATTTAATAAAACACAATTCCGCTAGCAAAACTGTTTCATTGTTTTATTTAATTCCCGCAACTTCAGCTTTTATTGCATGGATTTTTTTAAAAGAAATGCTTACCACTATCGATATAATTGGCTTTATTATAGCTTCTACTGGAGTATTTCTTGCTACAAGAGAGAAAAAATAAAAATCTTATTTTTCTTTGAGTCTTGGAAATAATTCTACAAAATTACATGGTTTGTGGTTAACATCTAATTGATGAACTAGTATTTTGTCCCACGCATCAGTAACTCCACCTGAAGATCCTGGTAAAGCAAAAATGTATTTTCCGTTAGCTAAAACAGCACAAGCTCTTGATTGAATTGAAGATGTCCCTACTGTCTCAAGACTTAAGTATCTAAAAATTTCTCCAAAACCTGGAATTTGTTTATCTGCAACTTCCTCTAAAGCCTCCGGGGTAATATCTCTTCCTGTAAGTCCAGTTCCTCCTGTAGTAATAATTGTGTCAATTTTCTTTTTTTTAAGCCACTGGTTTAATATCTTTTTAATTTCTTTTTTGCTATCTTTGCAAATTTTTCTATCAACCAAATTATGATTTGCATCCTTTATTTTGTTTTCTAGAATATCTCCAGACTTGTCATTATCGAAAGTTCTGGTGTCAGTGACTGTTAAAAGTGCTATATTTACTCTCATAAATTTAAAATGATTATATTACCAATTTTATTTTTTGTAACTGCAATATTGTACTCAAGCGTTGGATTTGGTGGTGGATCTACTTATTTAGCGCTACTGTTATTATGGGGAGTTCCGTACTATATTTTTCCTACAATTGCTTTATGTTGTAATATTATAGTGGTTTCAGGCAATTGTTTTAACTACTTGAGGACTGGAAATTACAATTTAAAATTAGTAATTCCTTTTTTAATAGGCTCTGTACCTTTTGCATTTATTGGTGGTTCTCTTCAAATAGAAAAGGAAATTTTTGAAATTCTGTTATTTTTTGTTTTACTATTTGCTGGTTTTTTACTTATGTTTAATTTTAAATCTTATGAAGATTCTAAAAATGATTATAATAAGATTTCCTTCTCTTTTTCTTTACTTATTGGTTCAGTGCTTGGTTTTATTTCTGGTATAGTCGGAATAGGAGGTGGAATTTTTTTAAGTCCTATACTTTTTTTACTTAAAGCAGCGAAGCCAAGAGAAATAGTTTCATTAGCTTCTATTTTTATATTGATAAATTCAGTAGCTGGAATATTCGGTCAAATTTCTAAACAATATGTTTTTAATCAGCTATTAGATTATTGGTACCTGCTTTTTGTAGTATTAATTGGAGGACAGATAGGTAATTTTCTAAATTTGAAAATTTTACCAACAAAAATATTAGCACTTATAACCTCGGGACTTGTTTTATTTGTTTCAATTAGAATGGGTGTTAAATTGTTTTTTTAACATGAATTTAGATTTTTTTAAAAAAGTAAGAATTTTAGATGGTGGTATGGGACAAGAACTTCTTTCAAGAGGTTTGGTTTCTTATGGATCTCTGTGGTCAGCTAGTGCATTAATTGATGAGAAAAATCATAATTTAGTCGTAGATACCCACTCTGCATTTATAGAGGCGGGTGCTGATGTAATAGTTACAAATACTTTTAGTTCAAGAAAAGTAAGGCTGGAAGAAAATAAAGTATTGCAGATGTTTGATTATGCAAATAAAAAAGCAGGTGAACTTGCAACAAAAGCTAGAGACAATTCAAAAAAAGATATATTGATTGCGGGTGGCCTACCTCCTCAAAATGGGACTTATGTAGTTGATAATAGAGATAGAAAAATAATTGAACAAAGTTTTGACGATCAAGCAAAGTTAATTGATCCTTATATAGATTTTTTTTACTTAGATGTTTTTTCAAGTAGCTGGGAAATTGAATTAGCTTTAAATGTTGTTGAGAGATTAAATAAACCTGTTCTAGTTGGATTTCATTTAAAAAAAGATGGCAAACTTCCATCAAATGAAACTGTAAGTGAAATTGTTAAAAATTATAAAAGTAATAATTGGCTAGGTTTAATAGCGTCATGCGTTTCTTTAGAAATAATAGAAAATAATATTTATGAGTTCAAAAAATTAGGATTACCATTTGGTTTTAAAGCTAATTTGTGGGGTAAAGAAGAACCTTTGCCAGTAAGTACTTTTAATAAATCTAAACCTGATGAAATTGGTCAAAATCCTAATATATCTCTTGGATCAAGAAAAGAGGTAACGGGTGAAGTTTTTCATGATTTTGCAAAAAAATTAAAAGATAAAGGAGCAACTATTCTAGGTGGTTGTTGTGAAACTAATACATTGCACATATCAGCAATATCTAAGCTTAAGTAGTTTTTTTTTGGTCAGCCCTTTTTACAAAATAAATTCCAATAATAATAGCTATAAGAGATATTAAAACTTTTGTTGTTATTATCTCCTTTAAAAAAATATAACTTAATATCACACCAAATATTGGTATTAGATAAGCAACTTGGGACTGGAATATTAATCCATTCTTCATTAAAATTCTGAATCTTAAAAGCCACGCAACTCCTGTTGAGACAATTCCTAGATATATAACTGATATTGTAGAGTCTAATCTTGGAGTATAATTCCAAGGTTGCTCTAAAAAACAAACTAATGGCAATAATATTATTGTTGCCCATATTAAAATTGATCCCGTAACATTTTCATTTTTTTTTTTGCTAATTTTAAGAGTAAGTATCCCGCCAATAACATAACAAGTTGATCCAAGTAAAATTAGTAACGCTGCTACAAAATTGTTTTCATTTATAACAATATTGTCAGAAAATAAGTAAATAACTCCAAAAAAACCTATAAGAACTCCTATTGTTTTGGTAAAATTAAATTTCTCATTTTTTGTATAAAAGTGAGCCAATATAGTTGCGCTTAATGGGGTTGTTGACATTAAAATTGCTGCAAGATTACTTTGAACAGATTTTACCCCATAGGCAATTAAAAAAAATGGTATAACTAAATTTATAAAACCTATTGAGGCAAACCATTTCCAATCTTTTGAAAATGCTTCAATTTTTATTTTTTTGTAATAACAGAGTAAAAGAACTGGTATAGATCCAAATAGAACTCTTAAAAAAGCTATGGTAGTTGGTCCAAACGAATAGGTAGATATTTTAATATTAAAAAATGCTGATGCCCAAATTAATGCTAAAACAACTAAAAAAATATAATCAGTTAAAGTTGCTTGTTTCATTCAGAAATTTCCCTAACTGTGCCTTTAGTTACTTTAATCAAATTTTCTAAATTAATTTTAAATATTGCATTTTGATGACCTGCTGCTGCATATATATTTTCAAATCTACTTAGTTCTTTATCAATCATAATTTCTAAGTTATTTTTAAGACCGACAGGCGAAACACCTCCAATTGTAAAACCTGTATTTTCTTTAACTAACTCGGCATTAGCCATACAAACATCTTTTTTTCCAGTTATTTTTTTTAACTTGTTAAGTGAACATCTTTTGTCCCCAGATATTAGACAGAGAATAAAAGTATCATCAGTTTTTATTAAAAGGGATTTTACGATAGCACCTACCTCACAGGAAAGAGCATTTGCAGCATCAACGGCTGTTCTAGCTGATTGGTCTAAAATTTGGACTTTAATCGATTTATTAAATTTTTCTAAAGTCGCCTTTACTCTTTTAACAGTATCTCTATCTAATAAATTGTTCATACAACTATAAATTGATTGCTTTATGCATATAACTAATATTCTATGTATGCGCCAAATGCATAGGAGATATTAGTTATATAAGCGTTATTATTACATTTTTTTTTGGTAATAACCACGGTTAACAGGAGAAGATTATGAGTGCAAATGATGTATTAAAAACAATTAAAGATAAAGATATAGAATACGTAGACTTAAGATTTACTGACCCTAGAGGTAAACTTCAGCATGTAACGATGGATACAAAAGTTGTGGATGAAGAAATGTTAAATGAGGGAATATTTTTTGATGGATCATCAATTGCTGGGTGGAAAGCTATTAATGAATCTGACATGATACTTAAGCCTGATTTGACAAGAGCAATAGTTGATCCTTTTACATCTCATAATACTTTAAATTTATTCTGCGATATTTTAGATGCTATAAAAAAAGATCCTTACGAAAGAGATCCACGAGGAACTGCAAAGAAAGCAGAGGCATATTTAAAAACTTCTGGGATAGGAGATAAGGCATATTTTGGACCTGAGGCAGAATTTTTTGTATTCGACGATGTGAGATTTAAAAACGATATGAACGAAACAGGCTTTAAAATTGATAGTACAGAAGGTCCTTATAATACTGGAAAAGAATATGAAAATGGAAATATGGGTCACAGACCAGGAATTAAGGGAGGTTATTTTCCTGTACCTCCAGTTGATAGCGCTCAGGACATGAGAAGTGAATATTTAAAAGCAATGAAAGATATGGGTATTAAAGTTGAAAAACATCACCACGAAGTAGCACCTAGTCAACATGAGTTAGGAATGTATTTTGGAACCTTAGTCGATCAAGCAGATAATTTACAACTTTATAAATATGCAGTTCATATGGTCTCGCACTCATTTGGTAAAACTGCAACATTCATGCCAAAACCCGTTAAAGGAGATAACGGTTCAGGGATGCATGTACATCAATCTATTTGGAAGGGAGACTCTGCATTATTTTCAGGTGATAAGTATGCTGGTTTATCTGAATTAGCTTTGAATTATATAGGTGGAATTTTAAAACATGCTAAAGCAATAAATGCTTTTTCAAATGCTACAACAAATAGTTATAAGAGATTAATTCCAGGATTTGAAGCACCAGTTTTGTTAGCTTACTCAGCAAGAAACAGATCTGCATCTTGTAGAATTCCAATTACTCTAAGTAAAAAAGCTGCAAGATGTGAAATTAGATTCGGCGATGCAGCAGGTAATCCTTATTTAACTTTCGCAGCTATGCTAATGGCAGGCCTTGATGGGATTAAAAATAAAATTGATCCTGGAAAATCATTTGATAAAGATCTATACGCACTATCAGAAAATGAAGTCAAAAAAATACCAACCGTCTGTGGTTCTTTAAGAGAAGCTATGGAGAGCTTAGATAAAGATAGAGATTTTTTAAAACAAGGTAATGTATTTACTGATGATCAAATAGATGCATACATTGCTCTGAAATTTGAGGAAATACACAATTTTGAACACACGCCACACCCAATAGAGTTCGATATGTATTACAGTTGTTAATTATTACTGTCTTGTTGAAGCAACTTTATCTTTGCCAGGACCCTTTTTAACAACGTAATCTTGTGTGCCATTTGCTCCAGTCTCGACAGATTTAATTAGAGATCTTAGAAATCCTTTTCTTTTCTCTTTTCTATCCTCTGACTTAAGCAGGTTTCTAAATTCAAAAAGATTCATTATATACAAATAACCTATCTATGCATTTATTGCAACTCTGCTATGTTCAAAATGGGACTATATTTTAAAGGACTCTCCGCATCCACAGCGCTCTGTTTCATTAGGGTTTTTAAACACAAAAGAAGATGAAAACTCCTCTTCTTTAAAGTCCATTTCGGTGCCTAATAGATACATGACTGCTGCCGGGTCAACAAAAACTTTCACTCCTTTATCTTCAATAACTTCATCTTCAGGTTTTGAAACTTTTGCATATTCCATTACGTATTCCATGCCAGCACAACCACCACTTTTTACAGCAATTCTAACTCCTACAGAATTTTTATCATTAGAAAGTACTTCTTTGATTCTCGTGGCTGCTTTATCGCTTAATTTAATTATCTGTTTCATAAATTTAACTCTAATTTTGCTGCCTCAGACATCATTGTTTTGTCCCAAGGCGGATCCCATACTAATTGTAGATCTACATCTTTTACTTCTTTTAATTTCATAATACTATCTTTAACTTCTTTTGGCAAACTTTCAGCAACTGGGCAATTTGGTGTGGTTAAAGTCATTTTTACTTTAACTGAATTTTCTTTTTCTATTTTTATATCATAAATTAATCCTAGCTCATATATGTTCACAGGTATTTCTGGATCATAAATTTTTTTTATTTCTGTTATTATTTTTTCTTTTAGTTCCATTTAATCAAATTTTTCCGTATTAGTTTCATCATTTGAATTTTTCATTGCTGCTGTAAGAGTATGCCAGGCCATAGTTGCACATTTAACTCTCATTGGGTATTTTTTTACACCTGATAAAGACATTAATTTAGTTTTCTCATTATCTTCTAAAATTTTAGATTTAAGCTCCGAATTTTGCTTTATCATTTCTAAAAAATCATCAACTAATTCTTTTACTTCAATTTCTTTTTTTTCCTTCATTAATTCAGTCATTATGGAAGCTGAGGCCATTGAAATTGCACATCCACTTCCTTCAAAAGCTATATCTGATATTTTATTTTTCTCATCAACTTTTAAAAATACATGAACCTTATCACCACATAAAGGATTATGACCTTTTGCATCTTTATTAAAGTTATCTGATTTTTTTAGGTTTCTTGGATTTTTTCCATGATCTAAAATTATTTCTTGATATAATTCTTTAAGGTCCATTATCTATCAAATATTTTCTTACATTTATTTATAGATTCATTTAATTTATCTATATCATCTTTTGTATTATAAACACCCAGTGATGCCCTTGCAGTAGCTTGCAATCCCAACTTATCGTGTAAAATTTGACAACAATGGTGGCCTGCTCTAATAGCTACTCCATCTTCATCTAAAATTGTTGCAATATCGTGAGCATGTATTCCATCTAAGGTAAAAGATAAAACAGAACCTTTGTTCTTTGGGTTTCCAATCAATTTAACTGAGTTATTTTTTCTTAAAACTTCTTCCCCATACTTTGTAAGTTCACTCTCATGATGCTCAATATTTTTAATTCCTATATTATTAAGAAATTTTATGGACTCGCCAAAGGCTATTACTTGCGCAGTTGCCATAGTGCCAGCTTCATATTTATTTGGCAAATCACCAAAAGTTATTCCCTCTTTTTTAACCTCTCGTATCATTCCTCCTCCACCTTGATATGGTGGTAAAATATCTAACCATTTTTTTTTTGCATATAGTATTCCGAGACCTGTTGGTCCGTACATTTTATGGCAAGATATAGCATAAAAGTCACAATCAATATCTCGCATATCTAATTTAAGATGGGGGGCTCCTTGGCAGCCATCAATCAAAATAGGTATATTTTTAGAGTGAGCTAATTTTGTAATCTCTTTTATTGGTAAAATAGCACCTGTAACATTTGATAAATGGGTTATTGCAATCATTTTAGTTTTTGGATTAATATTTTTTTCAATACTCTCTAAAGTTATTTCTCCATCTGAATTTATTTCAGCAAAATTTATTTTAATTCCTCTTGATTTTCTTAAGTAATGCCATGGTACATAGTTCGAATGATGCTCTAGTTCAGTAAGCAAAATTTCATCTCCTTCATTTAAAAATTTTTGCCCGAATGTGTTTGCAACCAAATTAATAGCCTCCGTCGCTCCTTTTGTAAAAACTATCTCATTAGGGTCCTTGGCATTAATATATTTTTGAACTAAAACTCTAGTATTTTCATATAAATTTGTTGCTGCTACTGCTAGATAGTGAACGCTTCTACCTACATTAGAGAATTCTTTAGTATAAAAATCGTAAATTCTATCTACAACAACTTGCGGTTTTTGTGAAGAATTCGCACTGTCTAGATAAACAAGATCATTATTTTGAACCTTGTTATCAAAAATTGGAAATTGTTTTTTTATATTATCTATATTCATTCTTTAAAACCCATTGTATCTTTAATAAAATTTTTAATTTCTTCGTCAGTTATTTTATCAATCACGTCTAGTAAAAAACCTTTAATTAAAAGATTTTTTGCCTCTTTGTAATTTAAGCCTCTTGATCTTAAGTAAAAAATTGAATTTTCATTTAGACTACCTGATGCAGAACCGTGAGAGCATTTTACATCATCAGCATAAATTTCTAACTCTGGTTTTGCATTAAATTCTGTATCCTCATTTAGCAACACAGCTTTACTTAGTTGATATCCATCTGTTTTTTGAGCTATAGAGTCTACATAAATCTTTCCTTGATAAACTGCCTTTGATTTGTCATTTAAAATACTTTTTATTAATTGATAACTCTTTGTATTTTCGTTCAAGTGTTTAACTGTTGTTCTTATTTCATGATGATTTTGATCCTCTAAAGAAAATATCCCATTAACAAATGCAGAAGAATATTTATCTTTTAGATTACAATTAATTTCGTTTTTAATAAATTTTGAGCCACTAGATAATATAAATGTTTCTGAAATGCTGTTAGCGTCCTGATCTATATTATTGTAGGAATATTTAATATTATTATTTTTTAAATAATCAATTTTATAATTTTTTAAAATAGCATCTTTTTTTAAGTCAAAATTATAAAAAATATTAATAAAATTCTTTTCTGATTTTTCATTAAAGATATCAATAATTTTTAAAGAACTATTTTTTTCTAATAAAAAATTTAGCTGTAAATTAATGTTCGTAGACTTAAGCTTCTTATTTGTTGTATGGTAGACAATTAAAGGTTTTTTAAGTTTATAATTACTTTTAATTCTAACTAAATAGTTATTATCATTAAAGGCGTTGTTTAAAGACAATAATGAGTTTTCTTCTTTTATAATCTTAATTTTTCTACTTTTTTCTATTTCAATTTGTTTTTGATCCTCAGAACTAAAATCTATCTGTTCAATCTTGCCATTAATAAATACAATTTTATTATGTTCAAATTTATTTGTTAAAATTGAACTATCAAGATCATTTTTGTTTGAAAAATTATTGTAAAAATTTAATTCCCCAATATTGTTTCTTATTATTTGATTAAGATCAGAAAATTTCCAGTTTTCTAATTTCCTACTCGGAAATCCCTTTTCTAAAAAGTTATTTAAATATTTTTCTTTTGTATTTACATCATCTTTTGATAAATGATCTTTAAAAGTTTTTCCAAAATCTGTTTTTGCTCTATTTTCCATTTAATTAAAATTTTCGTAACCTTTTTTTTCAAGCTCAAGTGCTAGTTCTGGTCCACCTGATTTTATAATTTTTCCATTCATTAGTACGTGTACAAAGTCTGGTTTAATATAATCTAATAATCGTTGGTAGTGAGTTATGATCAAAAATGAATTATTTTTTTTTCTCAATGCATTAACACCATCTGCAACAACTTTTAAAGCATCAATATCTAATCCTGAATCTGTCTCATCTAAAATAGATAATTTTGGATTTAAAATAGACATTTGCAAAATTTCATTTTTCTTTTTCTCTCCTCCAGAAAAACCTACATTTAATTGTCTATTAAGTTTATCTTCATCAAATTTAAGCTCTTTTGATTTAAGTTTAACTAGGTTTAAAAATTCAATTGCATCAAGTTCTTTCTCACCTCTTGCTTTTCTAATTGCGTTAAGTGATGTTTTTAGAAATATATTTGTATTTACCCCAGGTATCTCTAAAGGGTATTGAAATGCTAGAAATATACCTTTGTGAGCTCTTTCCTCTGTTTCTAAATCAAATAGATTTTTGTTCTCAAATAATACTTCTCCTGATAATTCATATCCTTTTTTGCCAGATAGAATGTTTGATAATGTGCTTTTACCAGAACCGTTTGGACCCATTATTGCATGAACCTCACCTGCTTTAATTTCAAGATTAAATCCTGTTAAAATAGATTTTTTGTCTATATTTGCTGATAAATTATTAATTTTAAGCATTTAACCTACACTTCCCTCTAAACTTATTCCCACTAGTTTTTGTGCTTCCACTGCAAATTCCATGGGAAGTTGTTGCAATACCTCTTTACAAAATCCATTGACAATAAGTCCTACTGCCTCTTCTTGATTCAATCCCCTTTGTTGACAATAATGAAGTTGCTCTTCACTTATTTTGGAAGTGGTTGCTTCGTGAGCAATTGTTGAGTCTGAATTTTTATTTTTTATATAAGGAACTGTATGTGCTCCACATTTATTTCCCATTAACAATGAATCGCATTGCGTATAATTGCTAGAATTTTTTGCTTTTTGAGAAATATCAACCAGTCCTCTATAAGTCATATCAGAGTAACCAGCGCTAATACCTTTTGAAATAATTTTACTTTTAGTATTTTTACCAATGTGAATCATTTTTGTTCCTGTGTCAGCTTTTTGATGGTTGTTAGTGATTGCTATTGAGTAAAATTCACCGATTGAATTATCCCCACGAAGAATACAACTGGGATACTTCCAGGTTATTGCAGAACCCGTTTCAACCTGTGTCCAGGATATTTTTGAATTGTTTCCTTTGCATAGACCTCTCTTTGTGACAAAATTATAAATACCGCCCTTTCCATCTTTATCTCCAGGGTACCAGTTTTGAACCGTTGAATATTTAATCTCTGCATCGTCTAAAGCTACCAATTCAACATTTGCTGCATGTAACTGGTTTTCGTCCCTCATAGGAGCGGTACAACCTTCTAAATAACTTACATAACTTCCTTTATCAGCAATTATTAAAGTCCTTTCAAACTGTCCTGTATCTGAAGCATTTATTCTGAAATAAGTTGATAATTCCATTGGGCATCTAATTCCTGGTGGAATATAAACGAAAGAACCATCTGTAAATACCGCTGAATTTAATGTTGCAAAAAAATGGTCAGACAATGGAATAACTGTACCAAGATATTTTTTTACTAGTTCTGAATGTTTTTGAACAGCTTCAGATATTGAACAAAATATAATACCTTTTTCTGTCAACTTATCTTTGAACGTTGTTGCAACAGATACAGAGTCAAATACTGCATCAACAGCAATACCATTTAATCTTTTTTGTTCTTGCAAAGGTATTCCAAGTTTTTTGTAAGTTTCTAAAAGCTTTGGATCTAAGTCATCAAGATTTTTTGGTTTTTCCTTAAAGCTTTTTGGCGCTGAATAATAATAAAGATCTTGATAATTAATTTTAGGATACTTAGGTTTCTGCCAATCAGGTTCTTTTAAAACTTTTAATCTTTCAAATGCCTTTAACCTCCAATCAAGCAACCATTTTGGTTCTTTTTTAATTTTAGAGATAAATCTAATAACTTCCTCATTTAGTCCTTTGGGTGCCTTAAAATTTTCAATATCTGTTGAAAATCCATATTTATAATCTTTTAATTTTTCTATTTCTTTTTCTCTCATGAATTTTTATTTGTTTGTTGATTAATTAAATCACTTAAATTTTTTCTTTCAAAAAAACTATTTATATGAATGTCAAGCTCGTCCCACAAATTGTGAGTAATACATTTAACTGATCTTCCCGTACAACTCTTTTTTATATCTTTTTTACATGCCATTGTTTTAACTTTTTGATCTAATGCTAAAAAAATTTCTGCAATTTTTACCTCCTTAGGATCTTTATTAAGAACATAACCACCTTTGGTACCTCTTACACTTTTTACAACATTGCTTTTTTTTAATTTCAAAAATATTTGCTCTAAATAAAGAATAGAAATATTTTGCCTTAAAGAAATATCTCTCAAACTAACTGGTTTTTGAGATGAAAATTTTGCAAGATCGGCAAGGGCCATAACTGCATATCTAGATTTAGTATTTAGCTTCATAATCCTTAATTTATGCGACTTATATATATACCCGACTAAATTAGTCAAGATTTACCAAAGATTAAAAAGACTCGCATATCGTCCCATGATTGTTATATAAAGATTTTTTGTGAGAATAGTTATCATTAACATATATGGATAATAAAATAGTTGAAATTTTTATACCAGGGCCTGCTGGGAGGCTCGAAGCAAAATATTTTAAAAGTAAAAAAAATACTTCGCCAATAGCATTAGTTTTACAACCACACCCTCAGTATGGAGGAACCATGAATAACAAAGTTGTTGTTGAAATATTTAATACATTTATGGAAAATAATTTTTCTGTTTGTAGAGTTAATTTCAGAGGAGTTGGTAGAAGTGATGGCGAGTTTGATAATGGACAAGGGGAATTAGCTGATGCTGCTGCAGCTCTAGACTGGATAGAAAGAGAAAATCTAGATAATTCGCAATGCTGGATATCTGGTTTCTCATTCGGAACTTTGATTGCCATGCAACTTTTAATGAGAAGACCAGAAATTAATAGGTTTGTTGCAGTATCACCTCAACCAAATGTTTATGATTTTTCTTTTTTATCACCATGCCCTACATCTGGACTTATGGTTTATGGTAAAAGAGATGAATTAGTTCCTATTGAATTCATAAACGAATTAAATAAAAGACTTAGTTCTCAAAAAGGAATAAAAGTAGATTTTCAATCTATACCAGATGCAAATCATTTTTTTTCAAAAAATGAGAAAAATTTATCACAGTCGTTAGATAAATATATAAAAAAAGAAAGTACTCTTTTCTAAAAATTTTTTGCTATTAAGCCACCTGATAAAGGTTTACTACACCCTGTTGTATTTGGAAATGTAATTGGTAATTTTAAATAAGATCTAATTGCTAAGTAACCAAAAGCTTGTGACTCAACAAAGTCACCATCTACACCTATGCTATCAATTAAATTTATTTTGCTATTTGTTTTTTTTTCTATTCTTTCAAGAAGATATTTGTTTTTTCTTCCTCCACCGCTAACAAAAATATTTTTTCTATTCATATTTTTAGATAAAATTTCAGCAGTAAATTCTGTAATTGTTGCAGCGCCATCTTCTAAAGACAAACCTCTTGCAAATGAGATATCAAAATCATTTATATCATAAGTTTTTTTATCATTAATGCTATTATTTAAATAAATATCTAAAGCTTGATCAAGAATGATTTTATTTACTTTACCTTTTCTAGCTATATCTCCATTTTTGTCATAAGAAATTTTCGAGTTTTGCTTAATCCATTTGTCAATCATACAATTACCTGGTCCTATGTCCTTAGCGAAAAAGTTATCTTTATCCTTTATGACTGTTAAATTTGATATACCTCCTATATTTAAAAATGAATTATTGTTTTCTTTAATTTTCTTATTAAGCAGTAAATGAAATATAGGAGTAAGTGGAGCTCCTTCTCCTCCGTTTTTTAAATCATTTGACCTAAAATCATAAATAACTATTTTTTTTACAATCTGAGACAAAAGATTTCCATCTCCAAGTTGTTTTGAAATTTTTTCTTCTGCACTATGAAAGATTGTTTGTCCATGAAAACCAAGAAAATTAATATCAAAATTTACTTGATTTATAATCTTATTTACAAAATTTGCATGAAATAATGTTAATTTTTTTTCAAGTAAATTTAAATCATCAGATAGTTCAAGCAAATCTGCTGGTTTGTGAATCTTGTTTCTTAAATAATTTAATTTATCGTATATTTCTGGACTATATTCCGTAAAATCATTCAAAATTGTCTTAAAACTGTCCTTGCCGTCTGATTGAATTATTGAAGCATCAATACCATCCATTGATGTTCCGCTCATTAATCCAAGACTATAAAAGGTTTTATTCATAAGTATTTTTTAATTAATTTAAATAAAGTATATTAATTCTACACTTTTTTTAAAAAAATATGGAAAATTCATTCTTAAAAGAATTTAAAAATAGAGAATATTTTAATCAATGTACTAATTTTGATGAATTAGAACTTTTAATGAGCAAAAAAAAAGTTAGAGCCTATATTGGCTTTGACTGCACAGCTAAAAGCCTACATGTCGGTAGTTTATTACAAATTATGTGTTTAAGAATGCTTCAAAAATATGGACATCAACCAATAGTTCTTCTTGGGGGAGGAACAACCAGAATTGGTGACCCTTCTGGAAAAGAGGAAACAAGAAAAGTTTTACCTGAAAAAGAAATCGAAAAAAATATTAAAAATGTTCAAAATGTATTTAAAAAATTTTTAAAAACTAAAAATCCTAAAACAAAACCAATATTCGTTAATAACTACAAGTGGTTAGGTAAACTAAACTATATAAAATTTTTGAGAGATATTGGTAAGCATTTTACTATTAATAAAATGCTTAATTTCGATAGCGTAAAGTTGAGACTAGATAGAGAACAATCTTTGAGTTATATGGAGTTTAATTACATGATACTACAAGCATATGATTTTTTAGAATTAAACAAATCTAAAAATTGTATTTTACAAATAGGTGGGTCAGATCAATGGGGAAATATCGTTAATGGTGTTGACTTAATTAGAAGACACTCAAATAAAACCTCATATGGATTAACTACTCCATTAATCACACTAGCTTCTGGAGCAAAAATGGGAAAAACTGAAAAGGGAGCAATTTGGTTAGATGAAAAACTTTTATCTCCATACGACTATTTTCAATTTTGGAGAAATACAGATGACAAAGATGTATTTAGATTTTTAAAAATGTTCACAGATTTAAAATTAGACGAAGTAGAGAATATGAAATTTGGTAATATTAATGATGCTAAAGTGTTATTGGCAGAAAGCGCAACCAAGATGTTGCATGGATCTGACAAAGCAAAAAAAGCATTAAAAACTTCATTAGAAACATTCTCAAATAAAATTATTAGTGAAAATTCTAATCTTCCAGTAATCAAAATTAAAAAAAGTGAAGTTGAAATAGGTATTAATATTCTTGATTTAGTTGTTCGTTCTAAATTATTAAATTCTAAAAGTGAGGCAAGGAGATCGATTAAAGACAGAGGTGTTAAAATTAATGATATGCCTGTTGAGCAAGACAATTATTTAATATCATTATCAGACTTTAAAAATAATCCAACTCTTTTCAAATTATCACATGGCAAAAAAAAACATGTTATAATAAAGTTGATTAATTAGTTTTTTTAATTTTTTCTAAAGTTCTGGTAATAAATCTAGGTGTTAAAGTTTTAATAGGATTAACAGTTGTTCTAAGGTCATTTGGTGGTCCTTTAATTTTAAAACTAACACCAAAAACGCCTTCGCCTGTTTTTTTTCCTACTAAGATTTCCCCTAATACAGGTAATGATCCAACAAACTTATTAATTGTTGTTGCGGGTACCAAAGTTCCTTTGAGACTTATTATATCGTCACCTTGGAGGTATCCCTCCATTAATATGGATACGGCTGGCCCTATGGAATAAATTTCAAGAATTTCCATTAAATTCTTTTTATTTTTAAAATTCATCTCGAATTCATCAAATCTAACTCCTTCTCCAGAAAGAATATCTGCAATACCTTGTAATGAAGCTAGTGTTAGTATTTTAGTTAAAACAGGTAATTGTTTAAGTTTAAAATCATAAATTTTAATTTTAGAATTTGTCTCATTGTTATTTTTTATTGATGTAAAATCTATTTTTCCGCCTTCAAAACCTTTTATAAATTTAAATTTTTTAACAAAAGGTTCTGCTATATCAGAGTAAAAAGCAGTAATTTTATTGTTATTTCTAGATTTTATAGATAAAGAAACATTTTTGTTAGCATTAAAATTGGAGGTTAACTCCATCTCTTGAATTTCATTATTTTTGAAGGTGAAATTTCCATTTAGATTTTTTATAAAATAATCGTCATCAATATAGTTTTTATTAAATTGAACTTTAAAAATTCTTTTTTTTTGATCAAATAAATTTTTATTTTCATTTTTTTCACCAATTAAAATTTCTTCAATTATTTTGCTGATATCAAAATTCTTACCTTTTAATATATAATCATTTTTATTTTTTTTTATCAGTAAATCATTATTTCTGTTTTCATTATTAACAAAATTGAAATTTATTTTTTCAAAGGAAGAGATTTGATTTTTTGTATTAAATTTAAGATCATAAATTTCAAATAAATTATTCTGAATTTTTAAAGTAGAACTATTGATTATTGATCCTTTTTTGTTTTTGGAACCTTTAATTTTAAAATTTCCTGCTGCCTTTTTTTCTTTTTTAAAATTTATCAAATTAAAATTAATTGGTATATTATTTATAGAAGTTTCTAAATTATATTTTATGCGATCATCAATAAAAAAAACTAGATCATAATTAATTCGATCTATCTCTTTTTCAATAAAAAAATCTCCTTCACCTTTGATGTTTATTTTATCTGCATAATTAATATTAATTTTATGGTTAGCAAAATTTAATTTATTATTGTAATTAGGTATAAAATTTTTAATTATTTTATTTTCTTGGTTTAAAGTAGCTTCTTTTAAATTAATTTTTGAATCAATTTTTAATTCTGAGATCTTATATTTTTTACTTAGTTTAAAACTTAGGTCATTTGCTGATGATAAAATAATATTTTCAAATAATTTTTTTTTTAATAATATTTTTGTAATTTCATCAGGTACTTTAGTTTCTAGATTTTTAACAACTCCTTTAATTAAATAAAAATTATTTTTTTCTTCAAAAGTTAATTCTGGTGAAATGATTTTAATCTTTTGAAATTCTAAATTTAATTTATTTAAAACTAGATTTTTGCTAGAGTAATTAAAATTAAATTCACCATTATTAATTTTTTTTTTAAAAAAACTTAAATCTAGGTTTTCAATCCTTCCTTCAACAAAATAATCTTTTTTAATTATTCCATTTTTATCGAAATTTATTTTTGCTATTATATTAATGTCTCCTGATTTTGTTGATTTATCTAAAAGGTATAACTGGGGCGAGTCTTTATTTATTCTTAAAAATTTAATTACTTCACTTATTTTATTTTTTTTTGTTTCAAAATTAATTTTATTTAATCCAAATTCTTTTTTAAAAAATGCTATAATACTATAACTAGTGTAAATTTTTTTTAATAAAATTTCTTTATTTTCTAAAATAATTTTTGGATCTTTTGTTTCTAGCTTAACATTGAAATTAAAAGGGTCTAAATGTAGCTTTATATCATTTAATTTAACTGATATTTTTTGGTTATTTTTTTTTATTTGGTTCGATATAACCTGATTAAACCTATCTGTTTTTATACCATATAAGCTTAAGTATATAATTATTGAAAATAATATTATTAAAAAATAAGTTATAAATTTTATAAGTTTACTTATCATTTATTGAAATAATGAACTTTCTAAAAATTCATCTATATCTCCATCTAAAATTTTAGATGGGTCAGAACTTTCAAAATTTGTTCTATTGTCTTTTACTAATCTGTATGGATGAAGTATATACGATCTAATTTGATGTCCCCAACCTATATCAGTTTTTAAACCTTCTAGGTTATCTGTTTCTTTTTCCTTTTTTTTAATTTCAAAATCATACAATCTAGCTCTTAACATTTTCATACAAGTTTCCTTATTTTTATGTTGCGACCTCTCATTTTGACATTGTACAACTATTTTGGAAGGTAGATGCGTTATTCTTACAGCGCTATCTGTAGTATTAACGTGCTGTCCTCCGGCTCCACTAGATCTATAAGTATCAATTCTCAAATCCTTGTCTTTAATATCTATATTTATACTTTCATCAATAACTGGATAAGCCCATACACTTGCGAAACTTGTGTGCCTTCTAGCTCCCGAGTCAAAAGGGGATATTCTTACAAGTCTATGTATTCCTGACTCGGACTTTAACCAGCCATATAAGTATTCTCCTTCTATTTTCAAAGTAGTTGATTTAATTCCTGCTTCATCCCCCTTATGTTCGCTTATTAGATTGGTTTTATATTTTTTGCTTTGCGCCCACTTTAAATACATTCTTTTTAACATTTCAGCCCAATCCTGACTCTCTGTTCCTCCTGCGCCTGCGTGTATTTCCAAATAACAATCTAGCGAGTCACTTTCGTTGGATAAAAAACACTTAATTTCATTTTTTTTTGACCTATCTCTTAATTTAATAATATTATCCATAGTCTCTGTAGCCATATTTTTATTATTTTCCTCTATTGCTAGACTGTATAAGTCGAATAAATCTTTAACTTCTTGTACAGAATTTTCATAAGAACTTAATAGATCTTCATAAAATTTTTTTTCTTTAATTATTTTTTGGGCAAGTGTTTTGTTTTGCCAGAAATTTGGCTCTAAAATCTTTTTATTATTCTCAGTTATTTTTATACGAATATTATTTTTTTCAAAGATACTCCTGTATTCTTTGATTTGTTTTTTCTATTTCAGACTTGTTTTGTAAAAATTCATTTTCCATTAGTAAAACCTTAATATATTATTATCTTCTTTTAATCTATTATTAAATTGTTGACTTGATAAAATTCCTTGCTGAAACTTATCTTTTTTGTAAACTTCAATTATAGTTTTTTTTGTGCCAAATGATGCTTTTTTTCCTGTTTTAGGATCTATAACCATCATTGTTATATTTTGAGAAACTTTAAATGGCCTAGCATCTTTTTTTTCAACTGATTTTTTTATAAATTCTTTAAAAATTGGCATTGCAGTTCTAGCTCCAGTTTCTTTTTTACCTAAGGTTTGAGGACTATCAAAGCCTACATAAACACCAACTACAAGTTTTGAAGTGAAACCTATAAACCAGGTATCAGTATTTTTATTTGTAGTACCAGTTTTTCCTGCAAGATCCAATTTTAAGTCTCTTAGTCCTTTCCCAGTACCTCTTTTTACCACTCCCTCTAGCATTGATGTCATTTGATAAGCTGTTTCAGGAGAAAAAATTTGCTCAAAATTATCAATAATTTTTGGGTAGTCTTTGCTTAAATGAGAAATTTCTTCACACCTGCTACACTTTCTATTCTCTGTATTTAATATTGTATTACCTTCGCTGTCTTGAATTCTATCAATTATAACCGGGGATACAAGTTTGCCTCCATTTAGAAAAGATGAATACGCAGAAGTTAATTTTAAAAGTGTAGTTTCAGCAGATCCTAAAGATATAGACAGAAGTTCATTTGGATTATCATATATTTTTAATTTTTTTGAAAAATTAACTATTTTTTTTAGTCCTAAATCTTGGGCTATCCTCACTGTCATTAAATTTCGAGATTTTTCAATACCTGTTCTTAAAGTAGATAAGCCATAAAATTTTTTACCATAGTTTTCGGGTTTCCATAATTTAAGATCACTACCTTGTTCAAGCACTAAAGGAGCATCAAGTATAACTGTTGATGGTGTATAATTATTTTCCAATGCAAGAGCATATATAAAAGGTTTAAATGCTGAGCCCGGTTGTCTTAAAGCTTGAGAAGCTCTATTAAATTCACTTTGTAAAAAGCTAAAACCACCACTCATAGCTAAAATTCTTCCTGTGTAAGGGTCCATGACAACTATTGCTCCATTAACTTTGGGTATTTGTTTTAAACTATATAAACCTAATTTTATTTGTTTTACAAAAATTACATCTCCAATTTTAACTAATTCTTCAGGTTTTTTTTTAGTCCAAGAAATATTTTTAAGTTTAATAATCCCTTTTTTTTTATCCTCAGTTTCAATTTCAATAGATACTGGATTAGTTTTTTTAACTATTGCAAGTTTCCAATTTAGTGATTTTTCAATTTTATAATTATCTAAATCCTTATTCCATTGTTCATTATAATTTTTGTTTGCTAATGGCCCTCTCCAACCTTTTCTTTTATCATAATTCATCAAGCCTTTTCTCAAAACTTCAGTGGCATTCGACTGAAGTTTTAAGTTTAATGGTGATTTAATATTCAATCCATTCTTATAAACTTTATCAAAACCAAATTTTTCTAGTATATTTTTTCTTATATCTTCAACATAGTACCTTGCATCTTCTAAATAAATTTTTTTTCTTTTTTTTAAATTAATATCTTCATTGATGTATGAATTGTACTGTGCTTTATTTATAAAATTATTTTCTAAAAGATTTTTAACAACTAAATTTCTTCTAAATTTTGCGAGTTTTTTATTTTTATAAGGGTTGTATCTGCTCGGAGCTTTTGGTAAAGCAGCAAGTAAAGCTGCCTCAACATATGAAAGTTCAGTAATTGGTTTGTCAAAATAAGCTAGACTGGCAGCAGCTACTCCATAAGTTCCTTCTCCGAGATAAATCTGGTTTAAGTATAATTCTAAAATTCTTTCCTTTGTTAAAGCTCGCTCTATACGAAAAGCTAAAATTGCCTCTTTTATTTTTCTATTTAAACTTACTTCATTGCTTAAAAGGAAATTCTTAGCAACTTGTTGTGTTATTGTAGAGGCTCCTTCCAGTCTTTTTGAAGAAAGTATATTTGAGATATTGTTTACTACAGCTCTCATCACCCCTTTTGCATCAACTCCTGGGTGAGAAAAAAAATTTTTATCTTCCGCTGATAAAAAAGAGTTAATTATTCTGTTTGGTATAGCTTCATATGGTACAAAAATTCTTTTTTCTGAGGAAAAGTCGCTTACAAGCTCACCATCTCCAGAATAAACTTTGCTTGAAACTGGAGCTTTATAATTTTTTAAAAATTTATAATCTGGTAAATTGTTAGAAAAAACCCACAAAATTGTAATTATGCTTAAAAGGGATATCAGAAAACCACCACCTACTAATACTAGAATTTTTTTTAAAAATTTGTTCATTTTAGTTTATTTATTTTACAAATTTGTTAATGTTAAGGCATCAGAATTTTTAATAAAATAGATACTTTTGTATAATGAAAAAATCAACTAAACAGATATGGAAAAGAATTTATATATTGATGCTTCGCATCCAAATGAAACTAGGGTTGTACTCAAATCAAATGGCAACATTGAAGATTACGAATACGAGAGCATAAAGAATACTTTAGTTAAAAATAATATCTACTTGGGAAAAGTAAGCAGAGTGGAACCGTCTCTTCAAGCAGCTTTTGTTGATTTTGGAAGAGAAAGACATGGTTTTTTGTCTTTTAACGATATTCAGTCAGACTATTATCAAATACCAAGCAGCGACCTCGAAAAAATAAAAGAAGAGGAGGAAAAAGCCAGAGAAAAATTATTGGAAGAAAGTGAAAAGCAAGAAGAAATTCATATTATAGAAAATAATACAGATTTAGATGATCCAGTTGAAAAAAATACTGAACAAAATACCAATATAGAAAAACCAAATCACGAAAAAAAATATCCAATTAAAAAATATAAAATTCAAGAAGTTATAAAGCCAAATCAAGTAATACTTGTACAAGTTTTAAAAGATGAAAGAGGTTTTAAAGGTGCTGCGTTAACTACATTTATATCTATAGCTGGAAAGTATATTGTTTTAATGCCCAATACTCCTAAAGGTGGCGGAATATCTAGAAAAATATTTAATCCTGCTGAAAGAAAAAAAATAAGAACTATTTTAAATCAAATAATAATACCAAAAGAAATGGGTATCATTGTGAGAACGGCAGGATCGAATAAGACAAAAAATGAAATTGATCGTGACTTGCAAAATTTAATTAAAGTTTGGGAGTCGATCAAAGAAAATGCGATGAATTCAATGGCACCTTCATTAATACATAAAGAAAGTGAAATTATAAAAAGAACTTTAAGAGATATGTACGATGAAGATACTCAAAATATAATTATTGAAGGTAATGAAGGTTACCAAAAAGCAAAAAACTTTATGAAAATAATAATGCCAAGTCATGTAAAAAAAATAAAAAAATATAGAGATAAAATTCCACTATTTATAAAAGAAAAAATTGAAAATAAGTTAAATGAAATATTTGATACCCAGGTTAAACTTAATTCAGGGGGATATTTAGTTATAAATCCAACTGAGGCTCTTGTTTCAATTGACGTAAACTCAGGAAAATCTATAAAACAAAAAAATGTTGAAAGTACGGCCTTAGATACAAACCTAGAAGCAGCTGAAGAAATTGCAAGACAAATTAAAATAAGAGACCTCTCTGGTTTAATAATAATCGATTTTATAGATATGATAAGTTACGGAAATAGAAGAGTTATAGAAAAAAAATTAAAAGAAAAATGTAGAAGTGATAGAGCGAGAATTCAAATAGGAAGAATCAGCAGCTTTGGACTGTTAGAAATGTCGAGACAACGATTAAGAGAAAGCTCAGTAAAATGGAAAATATCTCTAACAAATGAAACCTTTGCGTTAAAAATTATTAAGCTTTTAGAAGTACTTTCTATAGAAAATAAAGCAAAAATTGTGGATTTAAGCATATGTGAACAAGTGTATAAATTTATAAATGAAAACCTTAGTGAAAATTTAAGATATATTGAAAAAAAGAATAAAATTAAAATTAATTTAAAAGCAGATAATATTCTTATTATTCCAGATTATAAAATTGAATTTAAAAATAAAAGCAAAAAAATTATTAATAAAGTTGAGGAAATATCTGAATTAAAATATGTAGAAGAAAAAAGGGATAATGTTATTAATTTTTCTCAGAAAAAAAATAAAATTTCTTTTAAGAAATCGAAATTTAAAAAAAATTATAAAAAGAAATATTATAAAAAAAAAATTAAATAATTCCTTTGCTAGGACTAGATGCCTTAGCAAACGTTGTTTTTTCAATTCTTCCTGATAAATATGAACTTCGACCTGCAATGACAGCATGCTTCATTGCTTCGGCCATTTTAAAAGGATACTTTGCTTTTGCTATTGCAGTATTAATCAACACTCCATCACATCCCAGTTCCATTGCGGTTGTTGCGTCTGAAGCTTGGCCTAAACCTGCATCAATAATTAAAGGGAGTTTAGTTTGCGACCTAATAATTTGTACATTAATTTTATTTTGAATTCCTAAACCAGATCCAATTGGTGCTGCTAATGGCATTATTGCTACCGCACCAACATTTTCTAATCTTTTCGCCATCAATGGATCGTCTGAACAATAGACCATAACTTTAAAACCTTCTCTTGATAAAACTTCAGTTGAGTTTAAAGTTTCTATCATATCAGGATATAAAGTTTTTTTGTCTCCTAAAACTTCTAATTTTACAAGTTTCCATCCCCCAATTTCTCTGGCGAGTCTTAAAGTTCTTAGAGCTTCTGAAGAAGAAAAACACCCTGCGGTGTTTGGTAAATAAGTTATTTTTTTAGGATCAACATAATCCATCAAAAGAGGTTTTTTTTTATCTGAAATATTTACTCTTCTAACTGCCACAGTAACAATTTCAGCACCCGAAAGTTTAATTGCTTTTGCGCATTCAATAAAGTTTCGATATTTACCGGTTCCTACTATTAATCTTGACTTAAATTTTTTATTTGAAATTTTTAAATAATCAGACACTTTTTTTAACCCCCTCCTATAAAATGCACTATTTCAATTTTGTCATTTTCCCTTAGGTTAATTTTAGCTATTTTTCTTTTATCCACTATATTTTCATTCAATTCTATTGCTACTTTGTCTAGAGGTATTTTGAATTTAGTAATTACTTTTTTTAAAGTCATTTTTTGGTTAATTAAGCACTTTTTCCCATTAATCTTTATTTTTACTTTGTTTATTTTTTTCATAATATATAAATATTTTATGACTTACAGAATTTTAATCATTAATGGTCCAAATCTTAATCTATTAGGTGAAAGAGAACAATCACAATATGGATCAATTACATTTGATCAATTAAAAGATAAATGTATTCAAAAATGTAAAGATTTAAATGTAAATTTAGATTTTAAACAATCCAATATTGAGGGAGAAATTGTCACAATGATTCAAAATGCTAGAAATAATTATGATGGAATAATTATTAATGCCGCAGGTTTTACCCATACCTCAGTTTCTATAAGAGATGCTCTGGATATATATAAAAAACCAAAAATAGAATTACATATTTCAAATATATATAAAAGAGAAGAATTTAGAAAAAAATCCCTTATAAGTGATGTGGTAAGTGGAATAATATGTGGATTAGGCTCCAACGGTTATATTTTAGCCATAAATGCAATGCATGAATTGCTTAAAGATGGAAATTGATAAAAAAATTGTTAAAAAACTAATTGATGCTTTAGAGGATCTTAAAAAATCCGTTAAAGGTAGCAATGAAGACTTTTCTACAGATCAAACTGTATTTGAAGAGATAGAGGAAATAAATACAATCAAAAGCCCAATTATTGGAACAGCTTACCTAGCTCCTGAACCTGGGGGAAAAAATTTTATTGAAATTGGAAAAAAAATCAAAAAGGGTGATACTGTTATGATAGTTGAGGCAATGAAAACTATGAATCATGTACCGTCAACTAAAGACGGAGTAGTAAAAAAAATTTCAGTAGAAGATGGTCAGCCAGTTGAATATGGTCAAGTACTTGTTGTTCTAAAATAATGTTTAAAAAAATATTAATAGCTAATCGTGGAGAAATTGCAGTCAGAGTAATAAGAGCGTGTAAAGAGTGGGGAATATCTACTGTAGCAGTTCATTCTGATGTTGATAAAGATAGCATGCATGTAAGGATTGCTGACGAGAGCGTTTGCATTGGTCCTCACCAGCCTATAAATAGCTACCTAAATATACCAGCATTGATGTCAGCAATTGAACTTACTGGAGCAGAAGCGGTACACCCTGGGTATGGTTTCTTATCTGAAAATGCAAATTTTGCAAAAATTTTAGAAGAGTCTAAGATAAAATTTATAGGTCCTTCTTCAAAACTTATAAAAATGATGGGAGATAAAATTGAAGCTAAGAAGATCGCAAGACAATATGATTTACCAGTAATTGAAGGATCTGATGGTGGTGTTTCAGATATAAAACAAGCAAAAGAGATTTGTAAAAAAATTGGGTTTCCAGTTTTAATTAAAGCAGCTGGTGGTGGTGGTGGAAAAGGTATGAAGATTGTGTTAGATGAAAATAAATTTGAAGAATTATTTTTAGCTGCTAAATCAGAAGCAAAAAAATTTTTTGCAAATGATGAAGTATACATCGAGAAATTTTTTCAAAATCCAAGACATATAGAAGTTCAAGTTTTATCAGGAAAGAATAGGACCGTTCATTTGCATGAAAGAGATTGTTCTGTTCAAAGAAGACATCAAAAACTTATAGAAGAAACCCCAA
>MDTA01218581.1_pt1 | contig 47694 bp, 48 predicted proteins | sample 811151 | NCBI WGS metagenome assembly MDTA01 (sample SAMN05326648, study PRJNA326480) | marine metagenome | isolation source: seawater | place: Indian Ocean: South | collected 2010
CAGGATTAAAAAAAAAAATTTGTCGCATAAAAACATGTTATAACTCAGTACTTTTTTTTTTAATAATAATCATTATCAAATGAAACCTAAAAGTTTAGAAATTTTTATTCCCGGTCCAGCAGGTAGACTTGAGGCAAAGTATTATAAAAATCCTAAATTTGGATCTCCAGTTGCAATTGTTTTGCATCCACATCCACAGTACGGGGGAACAATGAATAATAAAATTGTTCAATTGCTTTACAACGTCTTTTTAGAAAACGGTTTTTCAGTGATTAAAGTGAACTTTAGAGGAGTAGGAAAAAGTGATGGAGTATTTGATAACGGCCAAGGTGAATTATCTGATGCAGCTGCAGCTTTAGACTGGATTGAAAGACAAAATTTAGATTATGGCCAATGCTGGGTATCTGGTTTTTCATTTGGCTCACTAATTTGTATGCAACTTATTATGAGAAGACCTGAGGTCAATAACTTTATCGCAGTCTCACCGCAACCAAATGTTTATGATTTTTCTTTTTTGGCTCCTTGCCCTACCTCTGGTCAAGTTATATACAGTGAAAATGATGAGCTAGTGACAAAAGAAAGTATAATTGAATTAGATAATCGAATAAAAAGTCAAAAAGGAGTAGAGGTAATATTTTCAAAAATTAAAAATTCAAATCATTTTTTTAAAAATAAAGAAACAGAATTAAAAAATGAAATAGAAAAGTATCTCAAAGATAAAACTGCTTTAATTTAAATTTTAATTAATTCTCCTCCAATAATTTCTTTATCACAACCAGTAAACTCAGGAAACGAAGTTGGTAATTTATTGAATGATCTAATAGCTAAGAAGGCAAAAGCTTGTGACTCTACAAAATCGCCGTCATAACCATAATCATCAATCATAAATATTTGACAACAGTTTCCTAATTTTTCTTTCATTTTATAAACAAGAAATTTATTTTTTCTTCCGCCGCCTGTTAGTACTAATTTACTTACTAAATGATTTGGTAGATCGGAATTAAAAACGTTTGAAATAAGATAATCACATAATAAGTCAGTTGTGTATTCAGTTAAGGTAGCCGCTCCATCTTCTAGACTTAATCCTCTCACAAACCCGATATCATAGTTTTTTATGTCTAAAGATCTTTGTGTGTCTACAATACTTCTGTTTTCAAAAATTTGATTTCGGTGTTCATAAACTTGTTCTAAAATTAATTTATTAACTTTCCCGGTTTTAGCTATTTTGCCTTCTTCATCATAATTCAAATTTGAATTTTCTCTAATCCATTTGTCAATTAAATAATTCCCAGGACCAATATCTCTTCCTCCGTAGTAGTCACCCGTATAATGAAACCACGTTATATTTGAAATTCCACCTATATTCATAAAAACAACAGGTAATTTAATATCTTCTTGTTGTGCAATAGCACAGTGATAAATACATGCGAGGGGAGCACCCTCACCTCCATATTTAATGTCTTTCTCTCTAAAGTTATATACAATACTTTTATTTGTCAGCTGAGATAAAAGTTTAGCATCGCCTATTTGTTTTGAAATTTTTTCTTTTGGATTGTGATAAACAGTATGTCCGTGAAAACCAATTAAATCAACATTTACACTATTAATCATTTCTTTTGAAACTTTGGCATGGAAAATGGTTATTTCGCGTTCTATCTCTTTAATTTCTTTTTTGTAAACTTCTAAATCATTTAAAAAATTAATTTTATCTCTGAGATTATGAATTTTTTTTACTATTTTTTTATCATATTCAAAATATTTATCTTTTATAAGCTCTACAATATTTTTATCATTTGATTCTGTGTTTCCATTAGATTTTATAATCGAAGCATCTACGCCATCTCCAGATGTACCGCTCATCAACCCTAAAGCTGTTAATATTTTTCTCATATTTTCAAAAATTTATAGTATGTTTATATGATAGTAGAGTAAAATGATCATTCTATGAAAAATAAATTCTTACTGGAAATGCAGTCACGTGGGTATCTTAATCAATGTACTGATATCAATAAACTAGGCGATATATGTGATGAAAAATCTATACTTGGCTACATAGGTTTTGATTGCACAGCTAGCAGCTTACATGTAGGCAGCTTATTGCAAATAATGATTTTAAAGCTAATGCAAAAACATGGGCATAAACCTATAATTCTTCTCGGAGGTGGTACAACTTTAATTGGAGATCCGTCAGGAAAAGACACTACAAGAAAAATACTAGAACCAAAAATCATAAATAAGAATATTCAAAGTATTAAAAAAGTTTTTAATAAAATTTTAGATAATTCAAATAAAAATACAAAACCTATATTTGTGAATAATGCAGAGTGGCTTACGAAGCTAAATTATATTCAATTTCTCAGAGATGTGGGCAGTCACTTTACTATAAACAAAATGTTGACCTTCGATAGTGTAAAACTAAGACTTGAGAGAGAGCAATCACTTAGCTATATGGAGTTTAATTATATGATTTTACAAGCTTATGATTTTTTTAAATTATTTAAAACTAAAAATTGTATTCTTCAAATTGGTGGTTCTGATCAGTGGGGAAATATAGTAAGTGGAGTAGATCTAATTAGAAGGATGTTACATAAAGAGACCTTTGGTCTTACTTCCCCGCTAATAACTCTTGCTTCAGGCTCAAAAATGGGAAAAACTGAAAAAGGAGCTGTTTGGTTAAATGAAAATTTATTTACACCATATGATTACTGGCAATTTTGGAGAAATACTGATGATCGTGATGTAAAAAGATTTTTAAATTTTTTTACAGAAATCAATACTCACGAAATAAATGAAATTTGTGAAAATGAAAAAAACATTAATAATTTAAAAATATTATTAGCAAATGAGGCAACAAAAATACTTCATGGTAAATTGGCTGCTCAAAAAGCTGAGCAAACTGCAAAAGAAACCTTTCATAGCGGTGGGTTAGGAAAAGATCTTCCTGAATTAAAAGTAAAATCTAAAGAAATTGAAAAAGGAATAAATTTATTTGATTTTCTTTCAAAAAATAAAATTACTTCTTCTAAAAGTGAAGCTAGAAGAGTAATAGCTAATAAAGGTATAAAAATTAATGATAAAATAGTTGAAATAGACAAAAAAAATCTTGGTAAAAATGACTTTAAAGATAAGATGCTTAAAATATCTTTAGGAAAAAAGAAACATTATGTCGTAAAAATTATTTAGAATTTTTATTTTTTTCTAAAATTTTTTGAATAAATCTTGGTGTTATTGTTCTAATAGGATTTATAGTCGTTTTTATCTTTCCTGGAGGACCTTTCATTTTAAAACTTATTCCAAATAAGCCTTCACCTGCCTCTTTCGGTATTACTATATCTCCAATTACTGGTATTTTGGAAATCCACTTATTAAGGTTTTTGGCTGGCACAAGAGTGCCTCTTAAACTTGTAATTTCATTTTTATCTTTGTAACCCTCCATCAAAACAGACATGCTTGGACCAGTGGCTAAAATTTCATTGATTTTAATAAAGCCATCTGATTTGCTCATGCTAATTTCTAATACCGTAAATCTTAATCCTTCTCCCTCAGCTAATACTTTTAAAACGTTTAAGTCTGCAAGTGAAAGTAGTTTAACTAAACCTGGGGCATTTATTACTTTAAAATTTTCTATTTTTAGCTTTGAAGTGGTATTTTTTTCATCAATAATTGATGAGTAAAGTAGTTTTCCACCCTGTAAGCCTTTAAAAAAATTAAATTCAGTTAATAAGGGTTTCGGTAAATCAGAATAAATTTCTAAATATTTTTTATTACTTTTCTGATCATCTTTCATAGAAATATCAAGAAAATTATTATTTCCAAAGTCTCCTTTTGCGGAAATTTTTGTAAATTTACCTTTATCAATGAAACCAATTAATTTAAAATCTGAAAGTTTTTCGGAAAGAGGTGCTATAATACTTCCAAATTCAATATCAATATTTTTACTCATTTTTGAAAAAGAGTTCTTTCTATCTCTCTTATTTAAAATTTTAGGTAAATTTGTAGCATCAAATTGCGAGCCCTTTATCTTAATTTTTTTTCCTAAACTTAATGAAAAATCATTATTCAATTTTGAATTATTATAAGTTTTAATTGATAAATTTTTTAAATTAATAATCTTATTTTTATCAAACAAAACATTTTCAGCATTAATCTGAGTATCTCCCTCTATAAATTTTACATGATTTATCTTTAATCTTTCTTTTTGTAATTCCATATTTAAAGAAAGGTTCGCTATTATTCCATCTTTTTTGAAATAGTTAATTAGCTGTAAATCTACTCTTTTATCAAATTGTAGGTTTAAATCTAATTGAGACGATTTAGTGTTGTAATTATTTTTAATATTGTATTCTAAATATTTTTTATTATCTAAAGTATACTTACCAGTTAAATTAATAGATCTTTTTTTATTAGCTAAATCAAGTTTTAGTTCTGAATCCTTAACTAAAACTAAATCTATATTAGTCATGTTTACTATATTTGATGATAAATTCTTAAGCTTAATTTTAACTTTTTTAACTTTACCTTGAGTAGAAAAATTATAATTTTTCATTTTATAAGTTTTATCTAAATTTAAAGTAAAATTACTTTGTAGATCTGTATCAATATCAGTTATCGCATCAATATATTTGAATTTCTTAGGAAGATTAAAATACGATTTTTTTAGAATATTCTTAAATTTTATTGAAGAAACAAAATTTGATCTTATAGATATTTCAGGAGATAAAATTATTTTTAAATCTCCATCTTTTATTGAAATGCCATCTAACTCTCCAAATATATTTTTAATAAGAATATCTGAATTATCTGCAAAAAATTCGAATTTAGCTTTTTCAAAAAATAAATTATTTGATATTTCGGACTTTAGATCTATAACTTTTCCTTTAGCAATGAAATTTTTTAATTTATTATTTTGATCTAAATAAAATTCTATCTCGGTGCTCAATTTTCCATTTTTTAACTTATTTACTATTAAATTTTTGAAATTCGATGGTTTAATAACATTAGAAATATTTTTTAGATCCTTAATATTTAGCTCTTTAAGAACTATGCTAACTTTATCAATTTTTACTGATGTAGATAAAACAGATGAAAAATCAATATAAACTTTTATTTTTTCAACTGGAACGTTGATATTTCTGTAATTTAATTTTGGGTAAGCTGTTTCAAGAAAAAGGCTTAATTGTTTAATATCTAATTTAAATTTTATTGTATCAAAACTTAGGTTCACACTTTCTTTGCTCTGGCTAATTTTTTTTGAAATTATGTTATTAAACCTTTTGGTTTCAATTCCTATAGTTGTTAATGCAACCACAACAGCTATTAAAAATAGAAAAAAAAAATGTTAAAAAAACTGTTAATATTTTTTTCATTACCTATTTTTAATTCCTTCATCTATAAATTGATCAATATTTCCATCTAATACACTAGAGGGATTAGTGTTTTCTGTTTTACTTCTTAAGTCTTTTACTAATTGATAGGGTTGTAGTACGTAAGATCTTATTTGGTGTCCCCAACCAATATCTGTTTTGGTCGTCGATTCTTTCTGGTTTTCTTCTTCTCTTTTTTGTATTTCGTGTTCATATAGTCTTGCTCTCAACATTTTATAACAAGTTTCTTTATTTTTATGTTGAGATCTTTCATTTTGACACTGTACGACTATTTTTGATGGTAAATGAGTGATACGAACTGCGCTGTCAGTTGTGTTTACATGCTGCCCTCCTGCACCACTTGATCTATAAGTATCTATTCTTAAATCTTTCTCATCTATTTTTATATCAATTTCATCATCTACAGCTGGGTAAACCCATACACTAGCAAAACTTGTATGCCTTCTAGCGCCGCTATCAAATGGAGATATTCTTACTAATCTATGAACACCTGACTCTGATCTCATTAAACCGTATAAATAATCACCGTTTACTTTGACTGTAGATGATTTAATACCAGCCTCCTCGCCTTTATGCTCACTAATAATTTGGTATTTAAAATTTTTTTTATCAAACCATTTTAAATACATTCTCCTGAGCATTTCTGCCCAATCTTGGCTTTCGGTTCCTCCGGCGCCAGCATGAATTTCAAGGTATATATCTAGATAATCGTCTTCTCCAGAGAGAAAGCAGTTAATTAAATTTTTTTGTAATTTTTTATTTACGAGTTCTATTTTATTATTACAATCTAAAATAATTTCCTCATTTTTTTCTTCGGTGGCTAGAGCAAAAAGATCTTTTAGATTTTGAATTTCATTTTTAGACCTTTGATAAGAAACTAGAATTTCTTCATATATTTTTTTTTGTTTAATTATTTTTTTAGCGTTTTTTTTATCTTTCCAAAAATTGTCTTTTAATAATTTTACTTCTATTTCTTTTAACTTGATTTCAACTTTGTTTTTATCAAAGATACCCCCTAATATTTTCTAAGGTCTTTTCTGTTGATATAATCTTTGAGTCAAAATTTTGCATTAATAAAACTGTCTAAATTTGATTAAAGTATCACGATCGTTAATTGAAATTAAGCTGTTATTATTAGTATTGTTAATATCTTTTAATTTTAATGCCTCTACAATTGTATTTTTGTCTTTGGAGTTAGATTTTAAACCTGTATCGTAGTTTAAAGATGTAAGATAAATATTTTCTGGTATTATAAACTCTTTAAAGTCTTCCTTATAAAGAGCTTTTTCCATAAAATTTTTAAAAATTGGTAAAGCAGCCTTAGAACCTGTCTCATATTTTCCTAAGGTTTTTGGATTGTCAAAACCTACATAAACTCCCACAACTAGATTTGATGAAAAACCAATAAACCATGCATCAAAATTATTATTCGTAGTTCCCGTTTTACCAGCTATGGGTACGCCAAGAGAATTTAACTTTTTTGCTGTTCCTCTTTCAACGGTTCCTTGTAAGATCGAAGCCATTTGATATGCAGTAGACTCACTTAAAACATGTACATCGGTGTTTTTTATGTTTGGTAAATTATCAGACTCATTGATAAATTTATCACACCCTATACATTCTCTTATTTTAGATTTATATATAGTTTTACCCCTTCTATCTTGTATTCTTGAGATAAGATTTGGTTTAATTTTTTTACCACCATTAACAAATGGCGCATAAGCTGAGGTTATATTCAATAATGTAGTCTCTGCAGCTCCTAATGACACTGAGAGTAACTCAGGTATTTCCTCATAAATTTCCAATTTTTTAGATAAATCTAAAATTTTTTCTAGTCCTAAGATTTTTGCCACTCTTATTGTCATTAAGTTTCTTGAATACTCTATTCCTTTTCTTAGTGTTGAGGGTCCATAAAACTTTTTTCCATAATTTTCAGGTTTCCAATTTTTCAATCCTTCGCCTTGACTTTCTACAAATGGAGCATCAAGGATAATTGAATTAGGAGCAAAACCATTTTCTAATGCAGCTGCATAAACTATTGGTTTAAAAGCTGATCCTGGTTGTCTTTTTGCCTGAGTAACACGATTAAATTCACTTGATTTAAAATTAAATCCCCCTACTAAAGCTTTTACGTCACCAGTAAAAGGGTCAAGGGCTACAATTCCTCCATTAACTTTTGGGTACTGCTTAATTTTCCAATTTTTATTAATCTTTTTAACAAAAATTATATCTCCAAGATTGTAAGTATTAGATATTTTTCTATTTTTTCTTATTGTCCATTTAATTTGATTTAGTTTTAAAGTTCCGACTAAGTTCGATTTTTTTTTATTTTCATCAAGAATTTTAAATTTAATCTCTAAATCATCTAAATTAGTTATTTCAGCGAAATTCCAATTTAAAGTGGGATCTAATTTAAAATTTTCTAAAGTTCGTTTCCAATTTTTATTTTTTATGCTATTTGTAATTGGCCCTCTCCAACCATGTCTTCTATCATAATCTTCAATACCTTTTCTTAAGGAGTTAATTGCATGTAGTTGATAATCTATATTTAAAGGTGTTCGTATACTAAGACCTTGGGAATATAATTTTTCAAATCCATAGTTTTCTTTAACTATTCGTCTCACTTCTTCTGTGTAAGAGTTAGCCTCATTAAATATTATAATTTTCCTTTTTTTTAATTTAAGATTTGCAGCTTTTAATTTTGTATATTCTTCTTTTGAAATAAAATTATTTTCTTTCAAATTTTGTAACACTAAATCTCTTCTGAATTTAGCTAATTTTGGAAATTTATAAGGATTATACTTACTTGGTGCTTTTGGTAAAGCTGCTAGTAACGCAGCATCTGAGTAATTTAATTCTTTGATAGATTTATCAAAATATTCAAGACTTGCTGCAGCTATACCATAAGTTCCTTGACCGAGATAGATTTGATTTAGGTATAATTCTAAAATTCTTTGTTTTGAATAAGCTCTTTCTATTCTAAAAGCTAAAATTGCTTCTTTAATTTTTCTTCTCATTGAAACTTCATTTGTTAAAAGAAAATTTTTTGCTACTTGCTGTGTTATGGTTGAAGCGCCTTCTAGTCTTTTATTTTGATAAATATTTTTTATATTTTTTATAGTCGCTCTTAAAATGCCTTTGGCATCGACACCAGGATGATTAAAAAAGTTTTTATCTTCAGCAGATAAAAAAGAATTTACTACTGTTAACGGAATTGACTCATAAGGGACAAATAGTCTCTTTTGTAAAGCGTATTCTGCTATTAATTTTCCATCATTTGAATATACGCGACTAGAAATTGGTGGTTGATAATTAGATAGTTTTTTATAGTCTGGTAGTCCTATAGAAAAATACCAAAATGTAGATAAACAAAAAAATATAAATATAACAAAAAAAACAATTGTAAATTTTATTGAAAAATTAAGAAATTTTAGCATTTATCCTTTTTATTAATAAAAAATTAGACTTTCTTTAGGCATTCAATCTTAAAAAAGTGTATTTCTATAAAAAATCGTATAAAATAAGAATATGATTAAAATAGTTTTCTCACAAATAAAAAAAATAAAAGGAATTCAATTAAAATGGAAAAAAATTTATATATTGATGCTTCGCATCCAAATGAGACTAGAATTGTTCTTAAATCTGATAATTTTATCGAAGAATACGAATTCGAGGATAAAAATAATTTAAATTTTAAGAATAATATTTATTTAGGTACAATAAGTAGAGTTGAACCCTCTCTTCAGGCGGCTTTTGTAAATTTTGGAAGAGAAAGACATGGTTTTTTAGCTTTTAACGATATTCAATCTGATTACTATCAGCTTCCATCAGAGGATAAGGAAAAAATAAGAGTTGCTGAAGAAAAAATTAGGGAAGAGCTTAAAAAAAAAACTCTAGAAATTCCACAAGAAAGTAGTTCTCCAGAGTCAATAAATAATGTCAATGATAACGTGGAAGAGAATAATTCAAATATAAAAAACGGCGAGATAAAAAAAGATAATTATAGAGATGAAATTAAATCGTCTTTAGGTATTAAAAAATATAAAATTCAAGAAGTAATAAAGCCTGGCCAAGTTATATTGATTCAAGTTATTAAGGAAGAGAGAGGACAAAAAGGAGCAGCTTTAACAACTTTTATTTCTTTAGCAGGAAAATATATGGTGCTTATGCCAAATACGCCTAAAGGTGGAGGTATTTCTAGAAAAATTTATAATTCTTCTGATCGTCAAAAAATAAGAGCTATTTTGAATGATATCAATATTCCTAAAAGTATGGGAGTAATCGTAAGAACTGCGGGGGCAAATAAAACTAGAAATGAAATTGAAAAAGACTTTCAAAATACATTAAAAACTTGGGAGGAAATAAAAGATAAAGCATTAGACTCTAATGCCCCTTCTTTAGTGTATGAAGAAGGTGATATCATTAAAAGATCACTTAGAGACACATATGACAATGATACGAAAAATATTTATATTGAGGGTAACGATGCATACCAAAAAGCAAAAAAATTTATGAAAGAACTCATGCCAAGAAATGTTAAGTACATAAAGAAATATAGAGGAAAAATTCCCTTATTTCATTTTGCAAATATCGAGAAAGAATTAAATAATATTTTTGAACCAACAGTAAAGTTAAAGTCAGGAGGTTATTTAGTTATTAATCCAACCGAAGCATTAGTATCAATAGATATTAACTCGGGACAATCGACTAAGCAGACAAATATTGAAAAGACAGCTTTAAATACAAACTTGGAAGCTGCTGAAGAAATTGCAAGACAAATTAAATTAAGAGATCTATCAGGATTAATTGTAATTGATTTTATAGGTATGATGAATTTTTACAACAGAAGACACGTTGAAAAAAAAATGAAAGAAAGTATCAGGAAAGATAGAGCGAGAATGCAGATAGGAAGAATAAGTAATTTTGGATTATTGGAAATGACTCGCCAAAGATTAAGAGAGGGATCTATCAGATGGGAAACACAGCTTTCTTTAAACTCTTTTTCACAAAAAATTCTAAAAAAAATACAGTTATTAGCTTTTACAGAAAAAGTGAAAATACTTAAAGCTTACGTCCCAGAGAAAGTAAAGATTTTTATTGAAAGAAATTTACTTGAAGAGCTAAAATATTTTCAAAAAAAATATTCATTTAAAATTGAGATTTTATCTGACCAAAATCTTATAATTCCAGAATATAAGATAGAACTATTAAATAAATCGAAAAAAGTTATTAATATAATTGAAAACATAAATAAAATTTTTGAATTAAGTAGAGATAAAAAAAGTTTTGTTAAAAAAGATACTAAAAAAATTACTAAAAAAATTATAAAAAAAGCCAAAAGTAAAAAAAAATTAAAGACTTTGTGGGTTCGTAGAAAAAAAAAGAGCTAAATTATTCCATCTATTGGTGAACTTGGGTCGGCAAATAAGTTTTTTTTCATTCTTCCGGCAAGATAAGAGTTTCTTCCTGCTATGACTGCATCTTTAAAAGATTTTGCCATTAAAATTGGATTTTTTGCTTTAGCAATTGCGCTATTAATTAAGACACCATCACATCCTAACTCCATTGCAATAGTAGCATCGGAAGCTGTCCCTATTCCAGCATCTACTATTACTGGAACTTTCGATTGTTTAATTATTAATGAAATATTAGTTTTATTTTGTATTCCAAGTCCAGATCCAATTGGAGAAGCTAAAGGCATAATTGCGGAAGCACCATTTTCTTCTAACTGTTTTGCCATTAGAGGATCATCTGTACAGTAAACCATTACTTTAAAACCCTCTTCAACTAAAATTTTTGTACATTTAATTGTCTCAATCATATTCGGATAAAGAGTTTTTTTATCACCTAAAACCTCAAGTTTTACCAGTTTCCATCCTCCCATTTCTCTAGCAAGCCTCAAAGTTCTTAGCGCTTCTTCTGAAGTAAAACATCCTGCTGTGTTTGGTAAAAAAATAATTTTTTTAAAATTTAAGTAATCGGTCAACATAGGTTTTTTTTTATTGGTTATATTAACTCTTCTTACTGCAACTGTTACCATATCTGCTCCAGAAGCTTTTACCGCTTTCGCAGTTTCAGATAAACTTTTATATTTTCCAGTACCAACAATTAGTCTTGACTCAAGACTTTTACTTCCAATTTTAAATAAATCTTTTTTCAAATTACCCACCACCTATAAAATGAACTACTTCTAATTTATCTTTATTTTTTAAAAATTTTTTTTTGTATTTAATTTTTGGAATAATAATTCCATTACACTCTATTGCTATGTTTTTGTTATTAAGCTTATATTTTTTTAATAGGTCAAATACTGATTGTTTTGGATTAACAATAACTTTCCTACCATTTAATTGTATTTTTGCCATAATTAAGTTAATCAATGTTAATATTAATTACCAATGAAAAAAATTATAATTCTTAATGGACCAAATCTCAACCTTTTAGGTGAAAGAGAAAAAAATCAGTATGGAAGTTTTACCTTAAAGGATATTGAAAAAATGTGCAAAGAATTTGCTTCAAAAAATGAAATAGATGTATCTCTTTTTCAATCAAATTTAGAGGGAGAGTTAGTTGAAAAAATCCAAAATTCTAGGAAAAATCAAAATGGTTTGATTATTAACGCTGGAGGTTATACACATACATCTGTAGCAATTCATGACGCTCTAAAAATTATAAAAATTCCTATTATTGAATTGCATATAAGTAATATTTATAATAGAGAAGATTTCAGACATAAATCCTTAATTAGCAAAATTGCAAAAGGGGTTATTTGCGGTTTTGGTTCTGAAGGGTATATAATGGCTCTAAAAGCTATGAAAGAATTTTTAACTAATGAAAATTGATAAAAAATTAATTAAAGAACTAGTAGAAAACTTAAAAGAATTCAATCTTACAGAATTAGAGTATCAAGATGGAAATACAAAGATTAAGGTTTCGAAAGCATCTAGAGTCATGGAGCAATCTAAAACTGGCGCAGTCGTCTCTCCCAATAAAGCTGTACTTAACAACTCAGATGATGCCGATGGTGTACGAGTAAAGTCTCCAATTATTGGCACAGCTTATCTTGCCCCTGAACCAGGAGCTAAAAAATTTGTGAGCATTGGAGATAAAGTAAAAAAAGGTCAAACTGTAATGATTGTAGAAGCAATGAAAACTATGAATCATGTGCCCTCTACAAATGATGGTGTAGTAAAAAAAATTCTTGTTGAAGATGGCCAGCCAGTTGAGTTTGGACAAACTCTTGTTATTCTAAAATAAAAAATGTTTAAAAAAGTTTTGATCGCAAACAGAGGTGAAATAGCTGTAAGAATTATAAGAGCATGTAAAGAATGGGGTATAAATACTGTTGCAGTTCATTCTGATGTTGACTCAGACTCTATGCATGTGAGATTAGCAGATGAAAGTGTTTGTATCGGCTCACACCAGCCACAAAATAGTTACTTAAATATATCATCTATTATGTCGGCTGTAGATTTAACTGGAGCTGAAGCTATTCATCCAGGATATGGTTTCTTATCTGAAAATGCAAAATTTTCAGATGTGGTTAATAAACATGGAATTAAATTTATTGGACCTAGTGCAGATATAATATCAAAGATGGGAGATAAAATTGAAGCAAAAAGAATAGCAAAAAAACATGGTCTTCCAGTAATTGAGGGCTCAGAGGGTTCAGTTAAAAATTTTTCAGAAGCAAAATCAATTTGTGAAGAAATCGGTTATCCAATTTTAATAAAAGCTGCGGGTGGAGGTGGTGGAAAAGGGATGAAAATTGTCGAGGAAGAAAAAAACTTAGAAAACTTGTTTTCATTAGCAAAAACTGAAGCTCAAAAATTTTTTGGTAATGATGAACTTTATATAGAGAAATATTTTAAAAATCCAAGACACATTGAAGTTCAAATTATGTCTGGGAAAAATAAAACTGTTCACTTGGGTGAAAGAGATTGCTCTGTTCAGAGAAGACATCAAAAATTAATTGAGGAAACTCCTAGTCCAGTTTTGAGCGAGGAGCAAAGAAAAGATTTATTGCAAAAAACTGTTAAGATGGTTGAGCAAATAAATTATGAGGGTGCTGGGACTGTGGAATTTATTTTTGAAAATGGCAAATTTTATTTTTTAGAAATGAACACCAGAGTTCAAGTTGAACATCCAGTTACAGAGGTGCAAACTGGTATTGATATAGTTAAAGAACAATTATGGATTGCGTTTACAGGGAATACAGCTTTGCAACAAAGCGATATTGTACCCAGAGGTCACTCAATAGAATGTAGAATAAACGCTGAAAATCCTGCTCTTAATTTTCAACCAAGTCCGGGTACCATTAGTGTGTGTCATCAACCATCTGGATTTAGAACAAGAGTAGATGGTTATATTTTTCAAGGTTGTAAAATTACTCCCTACTACGATAGTTTAATAGCTAAAGTGATATGTAAAGGCAGAAACAGGACTGAGGCTATTCAAAGAACCTTAAGGTCATTAGATGAATTTGTTGTTGAAGGTATAACAACTACAATAGATTTGCATAAAAAAATATTAAATCATGAGAAATTTTTAAATTCTAATTTTGATACCAATTGGCTTAGTAAAGAAAGGTTTTACTAAATATTACAATTAAGTAATTGAATATCATAAATTGCATGATCAAATGGTGCAAGACTTGGATCGGAAGCAAATGTCCATCCATTAAAAATAAATACTTTGTCATTTTCACTTTTAGATAAATCTTTGACCTGTAAATAAGCAACATCATCAATAATATTATTATTTTTAATTTTACCACATTTTAAAATTTTAATTTCAAGAGGGCCAAATTTTTTTATTTCATTTAAATTTACGACTATTTCAGATGATTTTGCGGTTATTTTATCCAAACCTATCAATTTCGCTTGAGAAGTAGGGTTTAATTGATTTTCTTTTTTGTTTTTAAGCTTATTTTTATTTACATCATCTATATTAGTTTTGTTTATCTCTTCTTCCTCTTCAAAACTAGGTTTTAGATTTTCTAAGTTAATTAAAGGTGCGCTTAAAATTCTTTCTTCTGCAAAAACAGAAAAGCTCGTTAAAAAAAAAATTAGTAAAAAAAATATTTTATTACTTCCATGTTTCATATTTTTTTTTAATAACATTTTTTTTAATTCTTGTTGGCTTATGACTATCTTTTGTTCCAGTTTTGTTTTCAATGTGCTCTTTTTGCCAATTAAATTTTTTAATATCATTTTCATCTGGAATTTTGTCTATTGTATGATGCATCCATAAATACCAATCTGAAGTGATTTTAGTTGCCTCAATGTTTTTTGAGTATATAACCCACCTTTCATCGTTCTTATTTTTGTAATATTTATTTCCAAGCTTATCTTTACCAACATATTTTCCGGTAAATAAAGTTTTTAAAAAAGTTCCAAAGGTCTGTTTGTTCCACCAAGTAAAAATAATTTTCATTTAAATTTAATATTTAAATCCACACAATTTATAATTGTATTATAATAACGTAGACACTTGTATTATTAATATATACTTTAAATATAAAGAAGATTCCATTTATTTATGAAAAAATTTGTAGTTGAAACTTACTATACATGTACTTTTAAAACAGTTCACAATTTAGACGACTTAAACGAAAATGAATTGTCAAAAATAGATAATCGTACCGACGGACAGGTAGAAGTAATTGATGTCAAATTAAATAACAGAAAGACAAGAAAAGTTGGAGATCATAAAAGCAATAAAGAAAAAAGTATTAAAGTTGATAAGCCTATTACCCAAGATTTGGTTAAGAAGAATGTTAAAAATAAAATTAATAATTTAGATAATAAGTCAAATTTTAAAGCTAAAAATAATACCCGGTTTAAAATGCCAGATAGGAGAAAAGGATACATTCAAAAAGCACAGATTGGGGATCATAAAGTATATTTGCATACTGGAGAATATGATGACGGCAAAATTGGTGAAATTTTTATTGATACAAATAAAGAAGGAGAATTGGTTAAGGCAATGATGAATAACTTTGCTATAGCTATCTCTTTAGGTTTGCAATACGGTGTACCTCTTGAAGAGTACGTTGATGCATTTATTGATACAAAATTTGAACCATCAGGAAATGTAATTGGAAATGATAGAATACTAAGTGCTTCATCAATATTAGACTACGTTTTTAGAGAACTTGCGATTTCATATCTTGGAAAAGAAGATCTCGCCCACACGCCAGCAATAGCTAATACAAAAAGTATCGCGAACGAGGATACAGAGGATAAATTTTTAAAAATTGTAAAAAATATTACCTCTAAAGGTTTTGTTAGAAGCAACTATGAAGAAAAACTTGTTGATTTATCTGATGTCAGAATAAATCTTAAGACTAAAAATTAGTTTTTTTTATCTAAACTTATCTTTATTCCTAATTCTTTTAGCTGTTTATTATCAACCTCTGATGGTGCTTTCATTAGCAGATCCTGAGCGTTTTGATTCATCGGAAATAAAGTTACCTCTCTTATATTTTGTTTATTTGCAAGTAGCATGACTATTCTATCTATTCCAGGCGCAATTCCACCATGTGGTGGTGCTCCATAGCTTAACGCATTTATCATACCGCTAAATTTTTCATTTACTTGTGTTTTATCATATCCTGCTATCGAAAAAAGTTTATACATCAAATCAGGTATATGATTCCTAATAGCTCCAGATGACAATTCAACTCCGTTACAAACTATATCATATTGATAAGCTTTTATCTCTAAAGGTTTTTCAAAATTCAGAGTTTTAATTTCACCTTGAGGCATTGAAAATGGATTGTGACTAAATACTATTTTATTACTTTTTTTATCTAATTCATACATTGGGTAATCAACGATCCAGCAAAATGCAAATATATTTTCATCGATCAGGCTAAGATCTTTTGCAATTTTTTGTCTCGCTAAAGACAGAATAGTTTCGATTTCATGTTCTTTGCCACAAGCCATAAAAACACTGTCCCCAACAGAGGCTTTTGAAATTCTCATTAACTCCTTAATCGCCTCTTCACCAAAAAACTTGCCAACTGGTCCTTTTGCTTTAATTACTTTGTCTTTTTCGATAGTGAAATAAGCTAAACCAGATGCTCCCTGCTCTTTAGACCATTTATCAATATTATCAAAAAAACTTCTGGGTTTATCTTTTGTATTTTTTGTTACAATAGCTCTTACCACTGATCCAGATTTTATTAATTTTTTGAAAATTTCAAATTGAACATCGTCTCTTTTAAAAATATTTGTAATATCATTTATTACTAGAGGATTTCTTAAATCAGGCTTATCAGTACCGTATCGTAATAAAGCTTCTTTGAATGGTATGCGAGGAAATTTATCAGACAATATTTTTTTTGATGAAAAATTTTTAAACAAGTTTTTTAACAGCTCTTCAACTACCTTAAAAATATCATCTTGTTCTACAAAAGACATTTCTAAATCCAATTGATAAAATTCACCTGGGCTTCTATCAGCCCTCGCATCCTCATCTCTAAAACATGGAGCAATTTGAAAATATTTATCAAATCCTGACACCATGATAAGTTGTTTAAATTGCTGAGGAGCCTGCGGAAGAGCATAAAATTTGCCTGGATTTAATCTACTAGGAACGAGAAAATCTCTGGCACCTTCTGGACTTGATGAAGTTAAAATTGGAGTCTGATATTCAAGGAAACCAAGTTTTAACATTTGAGATCTTATAAAAGAGATAACTTTAGATCTTAAAATGATATTATTATGCATTTCATCTCTTCTGAGATCTAAAAATCTATACTTAAGCCTTATATCTTCGGGGTAATCTTGTTCTCCAAACACAGGTATAGGAAGCTCTTTAGCTTCAGAAAGTATTTCAATAGAATTTATTGAGACTTCTATCTTGCCAGTTTTTAAATCTAAATTTTCTGTTTCTTTAGTTCGAGCTACAACTTTGCCAGCAATTTTAATGACTGACTCAGATCTTATTTTTTCTAGAACTGAAAAAAATTTATTATTGTTCTCTATTACACATTGAGTAATCCCGTAGTGATCTCTAATATCGATAAATAATAAATTTCCATGATCTCTTTTGCGATGAAGCCATCCAGATAAATTAACAAGTTTGCCAATGTCTTTCTCATTTAACTGGTAACAATTATGCGTTCGATATTTATTCATTTTGTTTTAATATATTTTTTATTAGATTAATATTTATTGATTTACCAGATGATAATGACAAGTCATCAAGATCTTTTAAAAACTTAAACACTTTATCATAAGATCTTTCAACATTTTTTATTATATAATTTATGGTTTTTTTACTCAAATTTACTTGTTTGTCTGAAAAAGATTTTGTAATAATTACTTCTAGTAAATCGTCTGTGGGTAATTCGATGCCAATAAATAAAAAACTTTGAATACGTGAGTCGAGATCCCTAAGTTTAAATGCCATTTTTTTTAATGGTTCAAGACTATTGATTAGAATATGATTATCTAATTGCTTTGAATGATTTAAAAGAGAATAAAATATTTTTTCGTCGATATTTTTTTTATAATTATCAATTACTAAACAATCTAAATTACCTAATAAATCTATAGATTTACTGTTAACATCTTTAGCATCTAAAATCTTTAACTTATTCAATTTTTTTTCAAGTATTTTTGATAAGTGAGTTTTTCCTGAGCCAGAGACCCCAAATAAATTTAGCCATTTGCTAGGCCAGTTTGGCCAAATCTCTATCAGCTTGTACGCCGGAAAATTATTACTAGAAACATAAAAATCTTGTTCAAAATATTTTGTTTTAAATGGAAATTTAAATACCAATTGACTCATTAAATTATTTTTATACTCCAATTTTCTCCTGTTATTGTTAAAATAATTTTCTGATATTTAAGTTGTTCAATAATTTTATCAACTTTACCTAAATATTTAATTTTTAAAAGAACATATTGATTATTAAATTCTTGAACAAATATATTTTCGATAGAGTCAATTTTCTTTAACCTTCTATTAAGCTCAACTAGATTGTTCTTTTTTTTATCCAAATTTAATTTTGTATTAATAAAAGAAGGTGTTCTAACATCTATTAAATTTTGAGATTTAGTTAAATTAATAATTTCATCTTGAATTTCTATAATAATCTTTTCATAAAATTTATTCTGATTTAGATTTTCTTTACTAATAATAATATTTTTGCTTAAAGTTTTACTCATAATATTTGTTTTTAGAAAAATTTTCTCTTTAGGAGAATTTGTATCTTCAATTAAGACTAAGGCAATATTTTCGCCTTTATATTCTTTAAAAATTTCATTTATATCCAAGTCAACTAAATTATCTTTATACATATTAATTTTTTGTATAGTTTCTATGTTTTCAATAGGTAAAATAAACTCAATTAATTCATTTTGATTAATTTCATTCCATTTTTCATAAAAAAAATTTTGAGAATAAATGAAGAATTGATCATTTTTTTTAAAAATAGGGAGTAAATAAAATTCATTCTTTGCTATATTCGAATAAGATATGCCTATTTTAAAAAAAAGGTTGTGCAATTTACCTTTATCAAATGAGACATTAAAAAATTTTTTGTTACCTTCTAGGTTTTCTTCTCCAGGAATCATTTGATAATAAGAAACTAGTTGTTTTATTTCTACAAAACTGAGTCTTTTAAGTTTTTCAACATCTTCTTTTAAAATTAGCCTATTAATTAATTCATTAAAACCTTTTCTTATAGCCTGATTAGCCAGGATTTTATTACTACTAGAGGATTTATTTGTTACCTCTATATTATTAACATCAAATAAATTTATACTAGATAAAACATTTCCAGTTTTAAAAAAAATAACTAAAATAACAATAATTAAATTAATACTTTTCATAAAAAATAATTATCATTTTAATTAATGAAAAAAACGGAAAATAGTTATAAAAAAAGTGGTGTAAATATTTCATTAGCTAACAAATTAGTTAAATATATTTCTATTCTATCAAGCAAAAATGTCAAAAAAACGAATAATCCCTTTGAAAAAGAAAATATTGGTAACTTTGGATCTTTATTTGACATAAGTAAATTAAAAATAAAAGACCCTGTAATAGTATCATGTACTGATGGAGTTGGCACTAAAGTTGAATTGGCAAATAAATTTAAAAGATTTGATACAATTGGTATTGACCTTGTTGCTATGTGCGTAAATGATTTAATAGTTCAAGGTGCTAAACCTTTATTCTTTTTAGATTATATTGCTGTAGGAAAACTTAATCTTAAGAAAACTAAAAAAATTTTAAAAGGAATTATAAAAGGCTGTTCCTACTCAAACTGTAAATTAATTGGAGGTGAGACTGCAGAAATGCCGGGAGTATACTCTAAAGAAAAATTTGATCTAGCCGGTTTTTGTGTTGGAATCGTATCTAAAAAAAAATTACTGAATAAGAAAAATGTTAAAGTTAACGATATTATTTTAGCAATTCCCTCCAGCGGAATTCATTCTAATGGTTATTCCTTGGTGAGATCAATAATTAAGAAAACTAAAATTTCAAAAGATATAAGAAGCCAATTATTACGTCCAACTAAAATTTACACAAAAGAAATTATAAAATTATCACAAAAAAAACTTATTAATTCAAGTGCACATATTACTGGGGGAGGGTTAATTGAAAACTTACTCAGATCTGTGCCAGAAAAGTTTTCTGTTAATATAGACCTTTCAAAAATTAAAGTGTCCAAAATATTTAAATGGATAAAGAAAAGAAATATTTCTGACAGTGAAATGCTAAAAACATTTAATTGTGGAGTTGGTTTTTGTATAATAGCTTCTAAAAAAAATGTTAATCAAATAAAAAAGGTTTTTGATAAAAATTATCAACCTTATGAAATAGGTTATATTTCAAATGGACCAAAAAGAATAAATCTTTTTAACGATATGAAATGGTAAAGAAAAAAGCTTGTATTTTTATTTCTGGGACAGGTTCTAATTTAAAAAATCTAATCAATAAATCTAGAGATTATACTTTTCCGATTTCTGTCAATTTAGTAGTAAGTAACAACCTTAAGGCTTATGGCTTAAAGTATGCTAAAAAAAATTCAATACCTATTTTGTTAATAAATCCTATGAATAAGCTTTCTGAAAATTTAATATTAAATGAATTAAAAAATAGGAAAATACACCTTATTTGCTTGGCAGGATATATGAAAATAATTTCAACAAGATTTTTAAATCAATTTGGTAAAAAAATAATTAATATACACCCTTCTCTACTTCCAAAATTTAAAGGCTTGGATACTTTCCAAAAAGTACTTAAAAATAAAGAAGTAGCAACAGGATGTACAGTTCATTATGTAAATAAAAAATTAGATAGTGGAAAGATTATTTCTCAAAAAAAATTTTTTATAAATAAAAGTGACGACGAAAATTCAATCAAGCGAAAAACTCAAAAATTAGAGTATAAATCTTTTCCTGAAGCAATTATAAAAATTTATAGGAATTATTAATTTCTAAAGAAGAAATTAATCTCTTTTTTTGCATTATCTGATGAGTCAGAACCATGTACAGAATTTTTGTCTATTGAAATCCCAAATAATTTTCTTATTGTATTTTCCTCCGCATTTTTTGGGTCAGTTGCTCCCATGATTTTTCTGTTAGAGGATATTGCATTATTCCCCTCTAATATCATTACTACAATTGGGCCAGAGGAAAGGTAATTACATAAATCGTTATAAAAAGGTTTAGTTTGATGGACTTTATAAAACTCTGCAGCTTCTTCTTTTGTAATATGGATTTTTTTACTATCTTTTATTTTCAAATTATTTTTAATAAATATTTTTTGTATTTCATCAATTAAATTTCTTTCAACTGCATCTGGCTTAATTATTGACAATGTTTGCTCTAAATTATTATTCATAGTTTTTTTCTATTAGTTCATTAAGTAATCTCACACCAAAACCAGTTGCTCCACCTGAATTAAGCGCACCACCGTATTTTGAAAATGCCATGCCAGCTATGTCGAGATGAGCCCACGGTGTTTTGTTTAAAACAAACCGTTGTAAAAATTGAGCTGCAGTAGTTGAACCTGCTCCACCGACATAATTTATATTTTGTACATCGGCATTTTTAGAATTCATCAATTTATCATAATTTTTATGAAGCGGCATTCGCCATACTTTCTCCTCAACTTTTTCGCCTGCTAAAAAAATTTGTTTAGATAATTTATCATCATTTGAAAAGAGTCCTGCATATTCCGAACCTAAACAAACTATTATAGCTCCTGTTAGTGTAGCTAAGTCGATCATAAATTTAGGTTTGAATTTTTCTTCAGTAAAAGTTAATGCGTCTGCTAAAACTAGTCTACCTTCTGCATCAGTATTTAATACTTCTATAGTTTTACCGCTATATGATTTTACAATATCTCCAGGTCTTTGAGCATTGCCACTAACCATATTCTCAACTAAACCTACTACACCTACAGCGTTAATTTTTGCTTTTCTTAAAGCTAAGTTTTTCATTAAACCAACAACTGCTGCTGAACCTGCCATATCATATGTCATATCTTCCATAAATTTTGCAGGTTTTAAAGAATACCCTCCTGTATCAAAACAAACACCTTTACCGACAAATGCGAGAGGTTTTGAGTTATTTTTTGCTCCATTCCACTCCATAGTAACAAGATATGATCCTCTGATACTTCCTTGTCCTACTCCAAGTAAAGCATGCATACCAAGTTTTTTTAATTTTTTTTTATCATAAATATTCACTTTGAGACCGTCTTTTTTAAGCATATTTAATCTTTTTGCATACTCATCAGGATGTAAAATATTTCCTGGTTCAGAAACCAAGTCTCTAGCCAAAAAAGTTCCCTCCTCTAGAGCTTTAAACTTTATTTGGTTTCGAGCTGAAGGTTTATTTTTATTTCCACTAATATTTAGAGATATAAGTCTAGACTCATTTTTTGTTTTATATTTTTTGAATTGATATGACTTTAATTTTAACCCATGAAGAAAATGTCCAAGAAAGTTTTCTTGTTTACTTACGATAGAATCTGAGTAAATTAAATATTCGCTATTTTTTCCATGGTTTATTTTTCCATAAAACTCTGCACCTAAATTTTCTACATCAGATAATTTAAGATTATTTTTTATTGATATTAAAACTATTTTCTTTTTAGAATTCAATTCATAAATAAATATATTTTTTTTCAAATCACTGGTTTTTAATAAATCGTTAATGTATGAAAATTCAGAAACTGATAAAAACTTTTTCAAACCACTTGTATTAAATTTTTCATTAGAAAAAAGAACTAAATTTACAGATGATTTATTTTTAGCTTTATCTGAGAAATTAATTTTTATTGGCATAGATTTTATTAGATTCTTTAAATAAGTTGGTATATAAGTACAAATACATTAGATTTCAATGGGAAATTGGTCCTAATTAAACCATAGATTGAAATTTGTTTTAGGTTGCTTTATTTATATACCTAAAATTACAATGCTTCAAAACAAAATTTATCTTAATTACTTATTAGAAATATTAAAGACATTTCTGGTAATTTTATTTGGTTTATCTGTTATAGCACTCACGGTTAGAGCGGTAAATTTTTTGGATTTAATAGTAGAAAATGGATATCCAGTAAGTACCTATTTTAAATACTCCTTGTTAAACCTATCAGGTATATCTCTAAAGTTTATTCCCTTTTCATTTCTCCTTTCATTAACAATTTTTATTTTAAAACATCTTCAAGATAATGAGTTTTTGATATTATGGATTTCGGGTGTCAAAAAAATTAAAATAGTTAATTTAATTATCTTTAGCTCAGTAATTGTATTAATTTTATATTTAGTTTTGTCTATTTTCTTTACACCTTACGCATTACTTAAGTCTAGAATGTTATTGAGTCAGGAAGATTTAAACTCTTTTCTTCCAACTATAAGGACACAACAATTTAGCGATACATATTCTGGTCTATCAATAATTGTAGAGAAGAAATTGAATAATGAGATAGAAAATGTTTTTATCCATGATCAAGGAAATAATCTAAAAAGTTTATCATCGAATATTTCTGATACAAGTAGTACAACTATCATAGCAAAGAAAGGAATAGTAAATAAAAAATCAATTATACTTTTAAATGGGCAAATACTTTCATCAAAAAAAGATAAAACTAAGGATGAAATAATTAAATTTGAACAACTAAATATCGACTTAGGAAAAATTTCTACATCTACAATCAAGCAACCTAAATTACAAGAAACAGCAACTTATCGTTTGCTGAGTTGTTTTATCTTTAAAAATTTTAAAGATGTAATTTGTGAAGATGAGGCGAAAAAAGAAATAATTCCATCATTAATAAGACGTATTGGGCTACCATTGTATATACCGGTTTTATCGTTAATTTGTTCTTTATTATTATTTCAATCTAATAAAAAATATTTAAATAAATTTTTAATATTTGCTTATAGTTTCTTGTTATTAGTTTTTACAGAACTAGTTGTTAGGTATACTGGAATAAATGATTTTTTAAGACTCTTTTTTATAATATTTCCATTTTTTTTATTTATTATATTTTATTTAATACTATTTTTTAGGCTTCCAAAAACACAAAAAACGATATGAGAAAGATTTTATCAAATTACCTTTTAAAAAATTTTTTAAAAAAATTTTTTATTATTCTTTTAGTTTTTTATTGCTTTGGAGTTATACTTAATTTATTTGAAGAAGTTGAATTTTTTAAAAATCAAAATGCAAGTATATTAACTCCATTCATACTAACCTTAATTTTTATACCAAGTATGCTCCTAAAAATTTTACCTTTTATAATCTTTATTTCAAGTATGTGGTTTATGATTAGTATCAGAAATAATAAAGATTTATTAATATTAAAAGTATTTGGTTTTTCTAATATAAAAATATTTTTTATTCTAGCGTTTACCTCTTTTTTTCTTGGATGGATAATTTTATTTTTTATAAATCCTCTTACATCATCAATGTCAAAATATTATGAAATTACAAAATCAAATTATTCTAGAGATATAGATCATCTTATAACTTTCAATAGCAATGGTCTTTGGATAAAAGAAAATCTTAAAGATAAACAAAGGATTATTTCTGCTTTAAAACCTGAGGGTACTAATTTAGTTGATGTTTCGATTTTTCATTTCGACAATGACTCAAATATTGTTGAAAAAATTATCTCAAAAAAAGCTGACATTACTCAAAATGAATGGATTTTGAGTGAAGTTACATTATTCAAGATGGAGAATGGAATATTTACTGGTAATGAATTAGAAAGTTACAAAATTAAATCTAATTACAATTTTGAAAAAATCACTAGTTTGTTTAAAAATTTTGATACTATGTCTTTTCTTGATTTAATATTTAATTATGAAAAGCTTTTAAACAATGGTTATAATACGAATTTTTTAAAAAGAAGTTTACACACATCCTTGTCAATGCCTTTCTTTCTTTTTTTGATGACTGCTCTGGCTTCAGTGATAACGATGAATACTTTACGAAAAGCTGATAATTTAAAATTTATTGTTATTGGTCTACTATCAAGTGTTATCTTATTTTATATTAAAGATTTATCACTAGCATTGGGTCAAACTGATAGAATTCCGTTAATTCTTTCTATTTGGGCTCCAGTCATTTTCTTGAGTTTATTCATTTTTATAGGAGTTTTACAAATAAATGAAAAATAAAATATTTTTTTTCTTAATTTTGACTCTTCAAATAGTAAATGTAAAAGCCGAAACACTTTTTATTCAATCAAAAAATATTTCATTAGATAAGAATAATGAAATTTCAGTTTTTGAAAATGATGTATTGGTAAAGACAGATAATGAAAATACAATTAAAAGTGATTATGCAGAATATAATAAAAAAAATGGTCACTTGATACTAAGAAATAATGTAACTGCTTATGATATTAAAAATAATGTTATAGAAGCAGATTTTGCTGAATATTTTGAGGAAAGCAAAATTCTTAAAAGCAAAGGTCTCACAAAAATTACCACGTCTGAAAACTATATAATTAACGGTGAAGATATTGTTGTGAACAATAAGTCAAATTCAATTTCTTCGGATAAAAAAACAATTATTACTGATCAGGATGAAAATAAAATATATCTAGAAAACTTTGAATTCTTTAAAATAAATAATATTTTTAAGTCTATAGGATATGTCAAAATTGAAGATAAATTGGGAAACGTTACTGAATTTTCACAAATTTATATCGACACAAAAAAAAAAGAAATCCTAGGAACCGATATTAAAGCTTTTTTAAATCAAAAAGATTTTAAAGCAGACGAGGATAATAAACCTAGAATATTTGCTAACACTATGAAGATGAATAAAGATGAAAATTCTTTTGGAAAAAGTATTTTCACTTTATGTGATTATAGGGAAAACGATAAATGTCCTCCTTGGACTATTCAAGCATCTGAAATGCTACATGATAATAAGAAAAAAACTATTTATTACAACAATGCAGTTATAAAAGTTTATAATATTCCTATTTTCTATTCTCCAAGATTATCTCACCCAGATCCTACAGTTGATCGTAGGTCCGGATTTCTAATTCCATCTTTAGTTGATACTCAAAATTTAGGAACAGGTATAAATGTTCCATACTATTGGGTATTGGGTTTAGACAAAGATCTGACTTTTAATAGTAAAGTCTTTGTGAATGAAAATCCTTTATATCATGGTGAGTATCGTCAAGCATTCAAAAGTTCAAATTTATTTATGGATTTTGGTTATACTGATGGCTACAAAAATACATCTGCAGTTAAGAAAAGTGGAGACAAATCACATTTCTTTTTAGAGTTTGTAAAAAATTTCAAAACAAGTAACAATTCTGATAGAAACTTAGCGATTAAAACTCAAACTGTTTCAGATAGAAAGTATTTAAAACTTTATAGGATAGACTCAAATTTAGTTGATTATGATATCGATACGTTAGAAAGCTCAATAGACTTTACTTCTGAGAGCGACGACTTATTTTTAGGTATTAATGCCAGTGTTTATGAAAGTTTAAATGAGTCAGCGAATGAAAAATACGAGTATATTTTACCAGAGTTAATTTTAGCAAAAAATTTAATAAGTAATAATATTTTAGGTAATTTAGATCTACAAAGTAATTTTAAAATTAGAAATTACGATACTAATAAAACTTTAAAGTTGCTAGTTAATGACTTTGATTGGGATTTTAAGAATTTTAATTTTAAATCTGGAATTTCAAGTAAGTTGCTAGGTAAGATTAGACATGTTAATTACGAGTCAAAAAATATTGACGAAGGGTTTAAAGAAAATCCAACTAGTGAGTTATTCGGTGCTTTAGGTTTGTTATCAAAAATAGACTTTTATAAAGAAACAAGTAAAGGAAATAGGCATATTCTCACACCCAAAATGTTAATAAGATATGCTCCTGGTCAAATGAGAAAGGAAAATGAAAAAATGAGAATTACAACTAGCAATATTTTCTCATTGAACAGACTTGATACTGAGCATAATTTTGAAAATGGTTTAAATGCTACAATTGGATTTAACTATGAAATAAACTCAGATGTTAAAAAATTTAATTTTTCTGCTGGGCAAATTATCAATGAAAAGGAAAACAAAAAAATGCCAACGTCTACAAGCCTTGATGAAAAACTTTCTGATATTGTAGGTTCTTCGAGTTTTGAGTTGGAGAATAAATTTAAATTAAATTATAATTTTTCTTTGGATCAAAATTTAAATGAATTTAATTATAACGAAATAGGAACAGAATTTGACAGTGGCTATGTAAAATTTGATTTTAGATATCTTGAGGAAAATAAACACATAGGTGATCAAAAATATTTTACCTCTAAGATAAATTTAAGCCCGAGTACTCAAAATACTTTCTCTTTTGAGCAAAAAAGAAATTTGATAACAGACTCAGCTGAATACTATGATTTAAGTTATGAATATATAAATGATTGTTTAAGAGCTGGACTAGTGTACCGAAGAGAATTTTATAACGACTCAGAATTAGAACCTGAAAATACTTTAATGTTTAAGATAACCCTTGTTCCGTTTGGAGATTTAAATACTCCATCATTTAACTAATGATTAGGATGCACAACAAATTATTCATTCCATTAATTTTTTTTTGTATAACAAATATTTTTTGTCAAAAAACATTCGCTTTTGGTAATAAAATATTAGTGAAAATTGAAAACGAAATCGTAACTCAGTACCAGTTGGAAAATAAAATAAAAACCTTATTATTTTTTTCAAATAAAAATTTAAATCAAGAAAATATAAATAATACAAAAAACCAAGCTTTAGTATCTCTAATAAACTTAAATTTAAAAAAACATGAGGTTAAAAAATATGATGTGGAAGCTCCAAAAGAGTCAATAGACAAACAACTATTACAAATTTCATCGGGGAATATTGATGATCTCAAAAAAAAATTTTTAGAAAATAATTTAGATTATGATTTTTTATTAGAAGAAGTAAAAATTGAGATGGCCTGGCAAAAACTAATATTTTCTATTTATAATAAAAAAGTAAATATAAATGAAAAAGAAATAGAGTCGCAAATTGAAAATATTAAAAAAAAGAAAACGAATATAATTGAATATAAGCTTGCAGAGATAGTTATATCTGTATCTAATGAAAAAGATAGAATAAAAAAAATAGATTTAATTACTGAAGAAATAAAAAAAAATGGATTTGAAAATACAGCATCAAAATTAAGTGAGGCATTAACATCAAAATCAAGTGGTGACTTAGGTTGGTTAAATGCTAATTCCTTATCTTACAAAATGTCCAACATATTAAGTAAAATGACAGTTGGAGAAATATCCAAACCAATTGTAAGTACTGATAATATATTATTTTTAAAATTAGTTGATAAAAGATCATTGAAGTTAAATATGAGTAATAAAAATAATTTAAGAGATAATTTAATAGCCCAAAAAAAAAATGAATTATTTAGTTTATATTCTAGAAGTCATTTGTCTAAAATAAGAAATAATGCTTTAATTGAGTATAAATGAAAAAAAAAATTATAATTATAAGTGGAGATCCAATTAGTATTAATTCAGAAATCATATTTAAAAGCTGGAAAAAAATAAGCAAGAATTTAAAAAAAAAAATTTTTATTATTTCAAATTATAAATTGTTAAACGAACAATTTAAAAAATTGAATTATAATATTAATTTAGTTAAAGTTAATAGTCTTGACTTGAAGTTAAAAAGTCTAAATGGTAATGAATTAAAGATTATTGATGTTGACTTAAAATTTAAATCTGCCTTTAAAGCCGATAGAAATTTATCTTCGAAATTTGTAATTAATTGTTTAAATTTAGCGCATAAATTAGCATTAAGTAATAATGTAGCTGGAATAATTAATTGCTCAATAGACAAAAAATTGCTTAATAAATCAAACATTGGGGTAACAGAATTTTTATCAAATAAATGTAATTTAAAAGATAACTCAGAAATAATGCTTATTAAAGGAGAAAAAATTTCTGTTTGTCCAATCACAACTCACATTAATGTTAATGAAGTAAGTAAGAGATTAAGTAAAAAATTAATTTGGACTAAAATTACAACTATTAATCATGATTATAAAAAATATTTTAAGAAAAAACCAAAAATTGCGATTCTAGGTTTAAATCCCCACAATGCAGAATTAAGAAATAATTCTGAAGAAAAAAAAATTATCATTCCCGCGATTAAAAAAATATCTAGAAAAGGGATAAATGTTCATGGGCCGTTTTCGGCTGATACTTTTTTTATGAGTAGTTATAAAAAATATGATGTCGTTGTTGGGATGTACCATGACCAAGTAATTACTCCCATTAAAACTATTGAAGGATTTGAAGCAATTAATATCACTTTTGGTTTAAAATATTTACGAGCATCACCAGATCATGGTACCGCAGTTGACTTGATAGGTAGAAACAAAGCTAACCCAAAGAGTTTGATTAATTGTATAAACCTTATTAATAAAATAAATAATGAAATTTCCTAAAAGGTCACTAGGTCAAAATTTTTTGATTGATTTTAACATCATAAGAAAAATAGTTAATACAGTTAAAATAAAAAATAAGAATATAATTGAAATAGGTCCTGGAGAAGGAGCTCTCACTGATGAATTGTTAAAAAGAGAGCCAAAAACTCTTGTTCTAATAGAAAAAGATAACGAATTATCAAAAAAATTGAAAATTAAATATTATTTTAAGAAAAATATTAAAATTTTAAATAAAGATATTTTAAATTTCAAATTAGAACAAAATTTGCTTAAAGACACTATTATATTCGGAAATTTACCTTATAATATATCGTCTCAAATACTCATTCAAACATTGAAATTTAATAAATGGCCTCCAAGCTACAGTGATATAATTTTCATGTTTCAAAAAGAGTTAGGCGAAAAGATTTTAGGAAAATTTGGTTCTTCAGAATACGGACGTTTATCGATACTTACTAATTATAGATTTTTATCTAAAAAAAAATTTATAGTTTCACCAAACTCATTTTTTCCAAGACCAAAAGTGAATTCGATGGTTATTCATTTTAAACCAAAAGAAAACAATCAATATAAAATTAAAAAGATTCAAAATCTTGAATTAATAACTAGAACTCTTTTCTCAAATAAAAGGAAAATGATTAATAAGAATATTCAAAAAATACTTGATAAAGATAAACTTAATAAACTTGATATAAATTTACAGTTAAGACCGTCAGAACTTAGGCCTGAAGTGTATTATAAAATTGCTAAACTTATAGAAAAAGATTAGGTTTATTTTTTTTTGAATTCAAAATAATGTTTTCTATTTGTTTAAAACACGTTTCAAGGTTTTTATTGATTACAATATAATCATAATCATGCCAGTGTTTTATATCTTCTTCAAAAGAATTAAATCTTTTTTCAACCTCTTCTCTTGTATTTTGATTTCTTTTTAAAAGTCTATTTTTAAGCTCATTTTTATTTTCGGTAATTAAAAAAATTTTTATTAATTTTAGGTTTTTAAATTTAGTTAGCTGTTTTGTTCCTTGCCAGTCTATATCAAATAATAGATCATTTTTTTTTATAGTCTCATCAACATTTCTTTTCGAAGTACCATAGTAATTTTCGTAAATTTTTGCGTATTCGTAAAATTGATTCTCATTTATTAATTTTTTAAATTTTTCTTTTGATACAAAATGATAGTCAACGCCGTCTACTTCATTAGATCTTGGAAGTCTTGTTGTATGTGAAACCGATATTTTAAAAGATTGGTATTTTTGTTGAATTTTTTTGGTTAATGTTGTTTTACCCACTCCGGAAGGGGAAGATAAGATTATTAAAATATTTTCCTCACCACCCATTATAATTTATTAAATAATTAAATTAACTAGTTAGATTTGCTCTCAATAAATTTAATAGCGTCGCCTACAGTTAATATTTTTTCAGCTTCACTATCTGATATCTCAGATCCAAATTCTTCCTCAAAAGCCATAACTAACTCGACTGTATCTAAACTATCTGCACCCAAATCATCAATAAAACTTGCTTCTTCGGTTACTTTCTCCTCTTCTATACCTAGATGGTCTGCAACAATTTTTTTAACTTTACCTTTTATATCATCTGACATGAATTCCTTTCGTGTTTATTAATTTCTTATTAGATTATTAAATAGAATTGTCAAGCCATATACATTCCACCATTAACATGAATTGTTTCCCCATTAATATATTTGGCCATATCAGAGGCTAAAAAAGCTGCACAATTAGAAACATCATTCCCTGTGCCAAGCTCACCTGATGGAATTTTACTTATTAAATTATTTTTAAAATTTTCATCAATTTTATCTGTCATTTCAGTTTTTATAAACCCTGGAGATATACAATTTATATTAATATTTTTTCTAGCATATTCTAAAGCCAAGCTTTTCGAAAAAGCCACTATGCCTGCTTTAGATGCAGAATAATTAGCTTGGCCAATATTTCCTGTATGGCCAACTATTGAAGTAATATTAATTATTTTAACTGATTTTTTTTTTAACATTTTTTTTATCGCAAATTTACACATTAAAAAAGATGATGTTAAATTAATATCTAGTACTTTTTTCCAATTATCCTCTGTTAATCTAATTGATAAATTATCTAAAGTAATCCCGGCATTGTTTATTAATACATCTAGACCTTCTGCTTTTTGTTCAACTTTATTAATAAACTCCTCGATTTTATTATGCTCATCTAATTTGAATTTTTCAGTGATTATATTTTCATATTTGTTTTTTAAATTATTCAATTTATCTTCGTTCGTACCTGAAGCAATTATATTACAATTTAAATCGTTAAACTTCTTTACTAAAGAGTTTCCTATACCTCCAGTAGCACCGGTAATTAAAACTTTTTTATTTTTTAAATCTATCATCTATTTCTTTAATATCAGTAATTGAGTTAATTGAAAAGCAGTGTGAGTTTTTAATTGTACGTTTGGCCATACCTGACAAAACTTTTCCTGGTCCTATTTCTATAAAATTTGATACTCCTTCATTGAACATATAAATTAAGCTTTCTCTCCATTTTACTGAAGAGTAAATTTGGTCTACTAAAAGCTTTTTAATTTTATCAGGATTATTTTCAGATTTAGCAGTAACGTTACAAATAATGTCTAAATCCGGTTTGTTAAAATTTGTACTATGAATTTTTTCACTCATTACATCTGCAGCAGGCTTCATTAGAGAACAATGAAATGGCGCACTTACCTTTAGTGGAATTGATTTAATTTTTTTCTCCTTTAAATGATTTTGAAATAAATGTACACTTTCTTTGTTGCCGCTTACAATTACCTGCCCTTCTGCGTTATCATTAGCGATTTCGCAAACACCTGATTTTAAATTTAAAGATTTTAGTAAAATACTTATTTCATTAATTTTTGTTCCAAGGACCGCTAACATAGACCCTTCACCTACAGGCACTGCATTCTGCATAGCCTTACCTCTTTCATTTAACAAAAATAAAGCGTCTTGAAAGTTTAGAGAATTTGCGCAAACTAAAGCACTGTACTCACCTAATGAATGTCCTGCATAAAACTTAAAAGTATTCAGATCAAAATTAAATTCTTCTTTCAAAACATTAAAAATAGAGTAACTAACTGTTAAAATTGCTGGTTGTGTATTTTTTGTTAACTGTAGTTGGTCAGATGGGCCTTCAAGAATAATTTTAGATAATTTAAAGTTTAATTTTTCATCTGCCTCATTAAAAATTTTTTTAACGATATCGAATTTATTATAAAATTCAGAACCCATGCCTACTAGTTGTGAGCCTTGTCCAGGAAACAAAAGAGCGTTCATTTTAATTAGTTTTATTCAATTATTATTAGTATTGCTATAATTTTAAAGTGTAGTATAAACCAAACTTTATTAAATAAATACAGATAATACTTTATTAACAAAATTATGGCATTTTACGAGAATACTATATTACTAAGACAGGATTTGGCTGAAAAAGAGATAAAAAGTATAAAGGAAAAATATAATAGCGTTATCAATGAGACTACTGGAAAAGTTGTAAAAATTGAAGAATGGGGTTTGTTAAACTTAGCAAATAAAATTAAAAATTATAAAAAAGCTTTTTTTATTCACTATAAATTTGAAGGCAACAATCAAACTCTCAGAGAAATTGAAAAAAAATTAAAATTAGATAGTTCTATAATAAGATTTTTAACAGTTAAGTACAAAAAACTTGATACAAAAACTGAATTTTTCAAAATAAGCAAATAAATAAAATGAAAAGAAAAAACAAAAAATTTCAAAAAAGAGGTCCAAGTTCCCTCAATAAGTTAAGCTTATTTCAAAAGAGTAACGGAAAATTTTCAAAAAATTGTCCATTATCTACTAAAAACGCACCTATTGTAGATTATAAAAATATTAGTTTACTAAAAAAATATGTTTCTGAAAATGGTAAGATAATTTCTTCTAAAATTACATCAGTATCATTTAATAAACAGAAAAGATTGAGTAAAGAAATAAAAAAAGCAAAAATATTGGGTCTTGTCTAGTATGGAAATAATTCTTTTAGAAAATATTCTAAATCTTGGAAGCATTGGCGATAAAGTAAAAGTCAAAGATGGTTTTGCAAGGAATTTTCTTTTAAAAAAAGGAAAGGCTTTGAGATTTAACAAGGAAAATCAAGAGTTTGTGAACAAAAAGAAAACTGAATTAAATAAAAAGAACATCGAAATTAAAAATAAATTTATTGGAATTTCAAAACTTGTAAACAATAAGACCTTTACATTTATAAGAGAAAGTAAAGAAAATGGTGATCTTTACGGTTCAATTAAACCTAAAGAAATAAGCAATCTAATCAAAGAAAATGCTAAGGCTGATGTAAGTCCATCACAAATAGTTTTGAAAGATGATTTAAATAAGATAGGTTTGTTTAAGGTAGAGATAAATTTCCATTCAGAGGTGAAAGCGATCATCTCAATTAAAATAGACAAAATTCAATCAAAATAACTTTTCCACAGTGATACGAAAAAGGTGTGTAACTTTTTTCTTTAATAAACCTTATCTAATATTATTATGAAAATGTGGAAGAAGTTAAATCGATACAAAAAAACAATAAAAATAAGCAACCTTCTAATTTAGAGGCGGAGCAAGCATTGCTTGGGTCGATTATGGTTAATAATGACATAATAGATGAAATCTCTACATTAATAAGTCCTATAATTTTTTTTGACCCTGCGCATATTAAAATTTATGAAGTAATACAAAGCTTAAATAACAAAGGAATGATAGCTAATCCTATAACATTAAAAAATTTTTTTGAAAAAGATAATATGCTTGATGAAGTAGGTGGAACAGAATATTTAGTAAAATTAACAAGGTTTTCATCCTCAATGAAACAAGCAGTGGATTATGCAAAAATAATTCATGAAATGTATCTCAGAAGAGAATTAATTTTAATTTCAGACAATCTATCAGATGAAACATTAAACGCGAACGCTAACGAACTTAATGCAGAAAATATCATTGAAGGAACTGAAAAATCTCTTTTTAAATTAGCAGAAAGAGGAACTTTTTCTCAATCTTTTTTAAGCTTTGACAAAGCTTTAGACCAGACTATTCAAATGGCAACAATGGCTATGCAGAATGATCAGGGTATTGTTGGGGTACCTACAGGTTTACGTGATCTAGACGAAAAGCTTGGTGGTTTGCATAAGTCTGATTTAGTTATTTTGGCAGGAAGACCTTCTATGGGTAAAACTGCATTAGCAACTAATATAGCTTACAACGCCGCTCAAAATATTTTAAAACGACAAGAAAAGTCTTCAGTAGCTTTTTTTTCACTTGAAATGTCGTCAGAACAATTATCGACTAGGATCTTATCAGAACAAGCAAGGATTAAGTCAGATGATATACGACGAGGAAAAGTTTCTGAAGAAGAAATCAATAGATATATAGAAACATCAAGAAACATTTATAATCTGCCCCTGTACATTGATGAGACTCCTGCTATCACAATAGCTACATTAAGTAATAGAGCTAGAAGAATTAAAAGGCTGAATGGATTAAGCTTAATTGTAGTTGATTACATTCAATTAATGAGATCAAACACAACTAAAAATGAGGGAAGAGTTCAAGAAATATCTGAAATTACTCAAGGCTTAAAAGCTCTTGCAAAAGAACTCTCTGTACCTGTTCTAGCTTTATCTCAATTGTCTAGAGCTGTGGAGCAAAGAGATGATAAACAACCTCAGCTAGCTGATTTAAGGGAGTCAGGTTCAATTGAGCAAGATGCTGATGTTGTAATGTTCGTTTATCGTGAGGCGTATTATTTAGAGAGAAAACAACCAAAACTAGGCTCAATAGAGCATGCAGAATGGCAATCAAAAATGAACGATGTTAACGGACTTGCAGATATAATACTTGGTAAACAGCGGCATGGGCCTACAGGTACTGTAAAAGTTGAGTTTGAGGGAATATACACCAAATTTAAAGATTTAAGCAAAAATTAGACTTAAATTTTTCTTTAGTTATAAATAAATTAAGATATATCTGAAATATCTCAATGTGGTCCAATATTTACAAAAAACTAATAATAGATTTCTCAAAAATAACCCTTTTTTTATTGTTAGCTGTAATTGTATATTCATTTTATCAAGCAAAAAACTTTAACTTAGATGCTTCTTCAGATGCTTTGCTTTTGGAGGGAGATAAAGATCTAAAATATTTAAGAGAAATAAATGAGAGATATGGATCAAAAGAATTTCTTGTTTTAACCTATACGCCTATCGAAGGTTTTGCAGAAAAAGAAACTATTCTTAATTTACAGCTACTAAAATCAAAGATAGAAAAATTAACTTGGGTTGACAGTGTAATTACAGTGATAGACGTCCCATTATTAAAAAGTACAGATGAGAGTTTAATGGATAGACTTAAAAATTATAAAACTTTAGTTTATCCAGAAATTGATAGAAAGAGGGGTTTTAATGAAATTGTTAACAGCCCTATTTATAAAAATTATGTTATCAGTGAGGATGGTAAAACTTCAGGAATTGTTGTTTATCTGAAAAAAGACGAAAGACTGGCAGAATACATTAAGGTTAAAGATAAATATTATAATCAATCAATTGAATTAGGTTTAACAAAAGAAGAAAAAAAAAATTATAATATTTTTTTAAAAGAATACGAGCAATATAAAAATCTCTACAATACCAGAAATCATCAAAATATTACCGAGATAAGAGACGTGATAAATAAATATGGTGAAAATGCCAAAATCTACCTAGGTGGAATTCCAATGATTGCTGATGACATGATGAGTTTCATTAAAAGTGATATTGTTGTTTTTGGATTTGGAGTTTTTATTTTTATAATTTTAACACTGTGGTTTATTTTCAGAAATATTAAGTGGGTAATTATGCCACTATTAGGTTGTGCAACGTCTGTTATCATAATGATTGGTTTACTAGGTCTTATTGGTTGGAAGGTAACTGTAATATCATCAAATTTTATTGCTTTAATGTTAATTCTTAATATGGCAATGAATATTCACGTCACTGTCAGATACCTTCAATTAAAAAAAGGAAGTCCGAATATCTCAGTAGGTGAGGCCGTTGTGGAAGCAAGTACAAAAATGATGTTACCAATTCTTTACACAGTTTTAACAACTATTTGTGCTTTTCTCTCATTAATATTTAGTGGCATTAAACCTATTATAGATTTTGGATGGATGATGACTTTAGGATTAATAGTTTCTTTTTTTGTTACTTTTCTTTTATTGCCATCACTATTAAATTTATTTTCGACAAGTAATGAAATAAATTTAAAAAATACAGAAAAATCTTTTATAACATCAATTTTAGGTTCTATAGCAAAATCTAACCATATATTTATATTTGGGACAACTTTCATAATAATTTTTGCAAGTGTAGTTGGTATATCAAAATTAGAAGTTGAAAACAGCTTTATAAATTACTTTGATAAAGAAACTGAAATTTACAAAGGAATGAAAAAAATTGATGACAAACTTGGTGGAACCACGCCTTTAAACATAATTTTAAAATTTCCAACCAAGAAGATGGAAACTGATGATGACGATGAATTTTCTGAGTGGGATGAGGACAACGAGAGTAAAAACGATAAATCAAAATATTGGTTTACAAGAGACAAAATGGATAAAATTTTAAAAGTGCACGATTATTTAGACTCTTTACCAGAAATTGGAAAGGTTTTGTCTTTTGGATCAATATTAAGAGTGGCTGAAGATTTAAATAAAAAAGAGCTTCAAAGTCTTGAAATAGCTGTTTTATACAGCAAAATTCCACCGGAAATTAAAAAAGAGATTATTTCGCCGTATATATCAGTAGAAGAAGATGAAGCCAGAATTTTCGTAAGGATTAAAGACTCTCTAGAAAATTTAAGAAGAGACGATTTGATAAAAAAAATTAATTCTGATCTTCAGTTAAAATTAGGATTAAATAAGGAAGAGTTTAAATTGGCTGGAGTTTTAATATTATTTAATAATTTATTACAAAGTTTATTTAAATCACAAATTCTTACCCTTGGAATTGTAATGATTGGGATATTTGCAATGTTTTTTATATTATTTAAAAATATTGCTTTATCATTTATAGGTGTAGTTCCAAATTTCATAGCTGCTTTTTTTATATTGGGAATAATTGGATTGAATGGCATTCCGCTAGATATGATGACTATTACTATTGCTGCAATAACTATAGGTATAGCTGTTGATAACAGCATACATTATATTTATAGATTTAAAGAAGAATTTAAAAAAATTAAGAATTATAAAAAAACTTTAGACAAGTGTCACAGCACAGTTGGAATTGCTATTTTGAACACTTCAATAACAATTGTTTTTGGTTTTTCGATTCTTGTATTGTCAAATTTTATACCAACAATTTATTTTGGTGTTTTCACAGGTATTGCAATGTTGTTAGCAATGATTTCTGTTCTCACTTTACTACCTAAATTATTATTAATTTTTAAGCCTTTTGGTGAAGAAAACTAAAAGCAAGCATGATGAGCAACTTACTAGAAAATATAACAAATTCTGTAAATTTATTTGATGTTTTCATTTCTTTGATTTTTATTTATTGTATATTACAGTGTTTCCTTAAAGGTTTCTCCTTAAGTTTAATATCTTTTATGAAATGGGTGTTTGCAACTATTGTAACTATTATTTTAGTTCCAAGGTTGCAACCGGAGGTGAGTAATTATATCGAGTCTGATTTTATAAATAATATTGGACTCGGTATGGTCATATTTATAATTACATTATTTATTACAATAGTAATTGGCAAAGCCTTAGGTAGAGCCATGACTTGGACAGGTGTTGGTTCTATAGATAAAATTTTTGGTTTAATATTCGGTATTTTTAAAGGTTATGTGGTATCAGTGTGTATATTTTCCATACTAAATTGGTTTTATCCTTACAAAAATTGGGGTATATCAGCTGAGGATGCTATTTCATTTGATTTAATTAATAAAGGAAGCGAAATACTTATTGAAGAATTTCCTTCAAATGATGATTTCATTGATACAAAAGAAAAAATTGAAAAAATATAAATTAGATAAACTTAGAGAAGAGTGTGGTGTATTTGGCATATCAGACCATGAAGACGCCTCAGCTTTAGTTGCATTGGGTCTACATGCTTTACAACACAGAGGTCAAGAAGGTTGTGGAATTGTATCATTTGATGGGAAAAATTATCATTCAGAAAAAAGACAAGGGCTTGTTGGTGATCATTTTACAGACACAGAAACTTTAAAAAAATTACCTGGGACTTTTTCGATTGGTCATAATAGATATTCAACTACAGGAGAAACTTCTCTAAGAAATATCCAACCATTTTTTGCAGATTTACATATGGGTGGATTGAGTGTTGCACATAACGGAAATTTGACTAATGCGCTATTATTAAGAGAGTCTCTCGTAAAAGAAGGGGCAATTTTTAGAACTACAAGTGATACTGAAACTATTGTGCAATTAATTGCAAAATCAAAGAGAGATAAATTTTTAGATAAATTAATTGACGCTCTTTTTCAAATTCAAGGGGGATATTCATTAATAATGATGACAAATAAAAAATTAGTAGGAGTGAGAGATCCTTTTGGAATAAGACCGCTTGTTATCGGTAAATTAAAAAATTCTTTTATCTTTGCTTCAGAAACTTGTGCTCTCGATATAGTCGGAGCAACATTTATAAGAGAAGTAGAGAACGGTGAGATTGTTGTTATTGAAAATGGTAAACTTGATAGCATTAAGCCCTTTCCTAAACAAAAAATTAGACCGTGTGTATTTGAATACATTTATTTTGCAAGACCAGATAGCTTAATTAATGGAATATGTGCGTACGAATACAGAAAAAAATTAGGTATTGAACTGGCAAAAGAGACTGATTTAGACGCAGATTTTGTAGTGCCGGTTCCAGACTCTGGAGTACCAGCAGCCTTAGGATATGCAGAAAAATCTAAAAAAAATTTTGAGCTTGGTTTAATTAGAAATCATTATGTTGGTAGGACTTTTATAGAACCAACTCAAAACATAAGAAGTTTAGGTGTAAAGCTAAAATTAAGTTCAACAAAAACGATTGTGAAGAATAAATCTATTATTTTAATTGATGACTCACTTGTGAGAGGTACGACATGTCATAAAATCGTAAAAATGTTGTATGAAGCTGGATGTAGAGAAGTTCATGTAAGAATTGCTTGCCCAGAAATAAAATATCCAGATTTTTATGGTGTCGATATGCCTAGTCACAACGAATTACTTGCGTATAAAAGAAGTAATAAAGAAATGTGCAATTACATAAAAGCAAAAACGTTAAAATTTTTGAGTATAGATGGTCTTTATAAAGCATTAACTGGTGAAAATAGAAATCAAGTCTACCCTCAATTCAGTGATCATTATTTTACTGGAGATTACCCAATAAAACCATCAGATAGTCTACAAGGCCTTGGTGTAAAGCAATTATCTTTGCTGAGTGGAAAATCTAACAATTAATTTATAACTACTATTTTATTTTTTTTATTTAAAAATATTATTTTTTTACTTAAATAAATTGGATCGGAATTAAGTTTTGAAGGCAATTTATCAATTGTTTCTAGTTTTCCGTATAAATCGAATTTCAAAAAATAGGAGTTTTCAAGATAAACAAATATTTTGTTGTTAAGTAATGCAAGTTTTTTAAAATTTGCTTTTCTCTTTTTAGAATTTAAAAAATCAGCAATTTTTTGATTTAGATCATATGAATATATTAGTTTTCCGTTTTTTATATTAATAGAAATTAAATAATTATTTTTCGAAATTAGAAATAAATAATCTGAAATTACAAGTGGTTGCGTAGAGGGTGAAAAATCATATTTAAAAATTACTGATCCATTGTTAGCATTAATTCCATAAAATGATCTGCTATTAGATGCAAATATAGTATTTTGATGATTAGTAATTTGATTGCCCAAAAATAAATTGTTAGGATCTAGGTCAGTAGACTGGTTTAAGTTTAAAAACCATAGGAGTTTCATATCATTTTTTTGAAAAGTATATAATGATCCATAGGTATTAAGGAAAAAAAGGTAATTTTCATTTAAGGATAAACTATTTACAAATTGATTTTTAATTATTGTTTCCTCTGTTGGGATAAGTTTTAAAATTTCACCATTTTTTTTATTAAACTTATATAAATTATTATTTTGATTAGCTGCGTAGAGAGAGTTATTTGATAATTTCAAATTAGATCTGAATGGTACTTTATAATCTTTTGCCCAAATAACTTTATCTTTTTTGTAATCATAAGCATAAAGATAACCTAAATTATCTGACACAAAAATTATATTTTTTTCTACAATTAAGTTTAAGTTTTTTTCAACATTTTTAAATCTTTTTTTGTAAAAGTTAAATTTTTGAAGAATTTTGTTTTGATTTTTAGAATAAATTATTATGTTTCCTCTTTTATCATTAATAATTATATTGTTATTTTCTGACAATATTTTATTATTTGCCTTTTTATTAGTTATCTTTCCACTTTTTAAAATTAGTTCATTTTTTTCTTCATAGGCAAAATTAGGTAAGTTATTTGATTTTCTATAATAAATTTCTTTCCAATTTGTGCTTTCTACATTTGTGAATACCGGAAATTTAAAATTTTTATTAATAGTTAAATTTTTATCAAATGTATCTTTTACTGAGGATAAAGTCTTAAATTCACTTAAATTATCATCTTTTTTTCCCTCCGTGGTTTGATTAGAATTTTTCCAAATGCCCGATTTATTATCAAATGAACAATTTAGTATAAACAAAAAGATAAGTAATAAAAAAGCTTTCATTTTTTTAATCTTTTAAAATTTCTTCAGCTATTGATTTTAGGGATGAATTTGAGTCTCTTAACTCTTTTAATATTTCATAGCCAGTTTGTTCATCTGAATTTTTAATCAAATAAAGAGCTTTTTTCAGATTTAAAATATCGTTTTGTTCTTTTTGATTTATTATTTTTTCAATTATTTCAAAATATTTTAATATTTTTGAACTGTCTTTTTCTAAATCTTTTTCCAAAATTGTATTAAGTGCTAAAGTTGAATAAAATGGATTTTTACTAAATATAATTTGTTCATATAATATTTTGGATTTTTCTAAATCGTTTGAAGCAAGATAAAGGCCGGCTTCAATATATTTTTCAGAAATTAAATTATTTTTTTTTTGCTTATTTATTTCATAGAAAGACAAAATTATAATAAATAAAATTGAAAGAGTTACAAAACCGATAATTTTCTTTTTATTGATTTCATAAAAAGTAGCAAATTTATTTTTAAAGTCTTTTTCTTTATTAATATCTTCGTCCATTAAAAATGTTTTTAATATTTGGAAATTGTTTATGTTTAACTTCACTAGTATATTTTTTTACAGCTTTTTCAATTATTCTATCTAAATAGGCATATTTTTTAACGAATTTAGGGTAAAATCCACTTATCCCTAACATGTCATCTGTAACAAGAATTTGTCCATCACAGTTTAAAGATGAGCCAATACCTATTGTAGGTATTTTTAAATTACTAGTTATTAATTTTGAAGCATACGTAGATAAACATTCTAAAACAATAGAAAATGCTCCAGCTTTTTCTATTCGCCTTGCTTCTTTTAATAATTCATATCCTTTTTTTTTTGTTTTACCTTCAACTTTAAATTTTTTTTTAAATTGAGGTGTAAAACCTATATGACCCATTACAGGTATTTTTGCTTTTACTAATTCTTTTATAATATCAAAATTTTTTTTATTACTCTCTATTTTTACAGCATCACACTTAGTCAATTTCATTACTAATCTAGCATTTCTTAATGCAATTTTTTTATTAACATAAGTATTTTTAGGCATATCAACTACTAACAGTGATTTACGTATACCTTTTTTAACACTAATTGTGTGATCTATGATTTGGCTTAATTTAATTTTATGAGTATTAGTTAATCCGTACAGAACATTTGCCATAGAGTCTCCTACCAATACTATATCGCAATATTTATCTAAAATTTTAGCTATTGCTTTAGAATAAGCTGTAAGACTAACAATTTTTGATTTATTTTTTTTTCTAAGAATTTTTCTAATTTTATAATTCATGTTTAAAATATTATTCTAGCTCAATGGTGCTAGGCGGTTTTGAGCTTATATCATATACAACTCTGTTTATACCTTTTACTTTGTTAATAATTTTGTTTGAAATTTTATCTAAAAAATCTTTAGGAAAACTGAAATAGTCTGCAGTCATTCCATCCTCTGAAGTCACTGCTCTCAATAAACAAGTATATTCGTAAGTTCGTGAGTCACCCATGACACCTACTGTTTTTATTGGTAATAAAGCTGCATAAGCCTGCCAAATTTTATTATAAAGTTTACTCTTGTTTAATTCATCAATAAAAATATTATCAGCATCTTGAAGTATTTTAATTTTTTCTCTTGTAATTTTTCCAACTATTCTTATTGCTAAGCCAGGTCCTGGAAAAGGATGTCTATAGCAAATATTTTTTGTTAATCCTAATGAATTGCCCAGAACTCTTACTTCATCTTTAAAAAAATCTTTAAGAGGTTCAATTAATTTAAAATTCATCTTTTTTGGTAACCCTCCAACATTATGATGCGATTTAATTTTTGAAGTTTTACTTCCTGTAGATGATCTACTTTCAATGATGTCAGGATAAAGAGTTCCTTGAGCAAGAAACTTAATATTTTTATATTTTTTTGCTTCTTTCTCAAATATCTTAATAAATAATTCGCCTATTACTTTCCTCTTTCTCTCTGGGTTTAAGACATTTTTTAATTTTTTTAAAAATATATTTGAAGCGTCTATTAATTTTACATTTAATTTATATTTATTTTTAAATATTTTAAAAGTATATTTAAATTCATTTTTTCTCATCAATCCTGTATCTACCATAATACAAATTAAATTTTTTTTAATCGCTTTATTCACTAATAATGCAACTACACTACTGTCAACACCGCCAGACAAAGCACATATAACTTTATCTTTTTTTACAATACTTCTCACCTCGTTTATTAATTTATATTTTTGAGAGATAACACTCCAATTTCTTTTAATCTTACAAATAGAAAATAAAAAATTTTTAAAAATTTTTTTTCCATTATTTGTATGCGTAACTTCTGGGTGAAATTGTACTCCATAAATTTTATCTTTAGTATTTTCTATAATAGTTAATTTAGAACTTTTGGTATAAGCTACTGCTTTAAAGTTTTTAGGTATTCTAAATACTGCATCTTCATGGCTCATCCATACAGCGCAATTTTTACTAAAAAAACCCCTTGTTAAAACGGAACCTTTTTTTTCAAAAATGGATGCTCTGCCAAACTCTCTCCTTTTTTTTGATGATTTAATTTTACCACCATGTAGTTTAGCAATTAATTGTAAGCCATAGCATATACCAAGTATTGGTATTTTTTTTTGAAATATACTTTTGGGAATACTTTGATAGCTTTTCTTTGTGACAGATGAAGGTCCTCCTGATAAAATGATACCTTTAATATTGTTGAAATTTTCAATTTTTTTAAAATCTTTGGGATTAAGTATTTCACAGAAAACTCCTAGCTCTCTTACTCTTCTTGCAATTAATTTAGTGACTTGAGAGCCAAAATCAATAATTAAAACATTTTCCCTAGAAATATGAAATTGCATTTATTTTTTTGATAAATTTTCAATTTCAATTTTTAATTTTTGACTTTCACTACATAATTTTTTACAAAAATTAATTAATCTATCATTAAGTTCTTTACTCTTTTGATAATCAGAAGTGTCCAATTTTAGCTTTGCAAGATTGTAAATTGCTTCTTCGTTTTGGGGGTTTAATAAAATTACAGTATTTAAGTTCTGTTCCTCTAAGTCCTTTTTATCTAAGTTATTAAATATCTTTGATAAATATAAATATGACATTTCACTTTTGGGGTTCATTACTATATCTTGTTCAAATTTAAATTTTGCTTCACTATATTTTTTATTTTTAAAAAGTTTTAATCCCTGTTCAAAAAATTGAGTACTCGCAAATAAGTTGCTGTTGATTAAAATAATTAAATTTAAGTATAGAATTATCCTTGAGATCATAATTTATAATTAATTGTTTTTTGTGTCATTTCAACACTATGCACCATACTTTCGTAAAATCCAGCTTTAGTAATTTTAATAAATTTTGCATTTTTAGATATTTGCTTTAAATTTTTAGCACCAATATACCCCATTGAAGATCGTAAACCTCCTTTAAGTTGGTAAATTATTTTTGAGACATTTCCCTTATATTCTACCCTACCCTCAACTCCCTCAGGGACAAATTTTGATTTATTTTTAAAATTTTCCTGAAAATATCTGTTTGCTGAGCCTGAAGACATTGCTCCTATTGAACCCATGCCTCTATATTCCTTAAAAACTTTTCCTCTAACTTTGAATTTTTGCCCTGGGCTTTCGTCAGTCCCAGCAAAAATTGAGCCCATCATTATCGCATCGGCTCCAGCTGCTAGTGCTTTTGCTATATCTCCTGAAAATTTAATTCCACCATCCGAAATAATCTTAACTTTCTTATTTTTTAAAGCCTTCTTAACCTCTAATATTGCAGATATTTGAGGAACTCCTATCCCAGCTACCATTCTTGTCGTACAAATAGATCCAGGTCCAATTCCAACCTTAATAATATCCGCACCAGAATTATAAAGCCTTTTTGCAGCCTCACCAGTTGCAATATTTCCTACACAAATCGGGATATATTTATTTATTTTTTTTAAATTCGATAAAGTTTTTAAAACTTTTTCGCTATGTCCATGTGCCGTATCAACTACTATTAAATCGCATCCATTGTTAATTAATTCTTTTGCTCTAATCAAGTCTTCTTTGTTAGTTCCAACTGCTGCACCCACAATTAAGTTTTTTTTTTTAACTTTGATAATTTCTTTTGTTTGATTTTTAATATTAAGATTTCTATGTATAATTCCAATTCCACCTGAGTTTGCCATTGCAATTGCCATTTTCGACTCTGTTACAGTATCCATTGCTGAAGATAAAAATGGGGCTTTTAATAAAATTTTTTTCGTTAAATTTAGTGAAATGTCTGTCTGACTTGGTAAAATATTAGAGTAACGAGGAAGTAGTAAAACGTCATCAAAGGTTAAAGATTCTTTAATTGGTTCCATATAAACTTATATACGATATTTTAGATTTATAAAGTCTTTAAACACTTGCAATGTAAATAAGTCTCTTTCGACTCGTTTCTACTGGACTCAGGTTTATAAAAGTTAACATGTTTAAATATAGAATTAGCTAAATTTTTTACTTGAACAAAATCTTCACCCATAAAGATCTTTGATATAAATACTCCATCTTGTTTCAGGATACCTGTAGATAAGTTTATGACCTCAGAACATAACTGGTTAGTTCTTATCGAATCAAGAGACTTGTTACCAGTGGTATCCGCAGCCATATCTGAAATTATAACATCTATTTTTTTTTGAAAAAAATTTTCGATTTTGCTTTTTGTTTTTTCCTTAAAAATATCACCCATGAAGAATTCAACATTTTTTATTGGTTTCATTGGTTTGAGGTCAATCGAAAGAACTTTTCCAACAGTAATAATTTTACTTGCAACTTGAGACCATCCTCCGGGACTACAGCCTAGATCTAAAAGGTTTGAATTTTTTTTTAAAAACTTAAATTTTTCATTTAATTGAATTAACTTAAAAGATGCTCTTGATCTATAACCTAAAATTTTTGATTTTTTAAAAAACTGGTCTCTGTGCTGTTTAATTTTCCAAGTATTACTTTTTTTAACGCGTTTAGATTTTTTCATTATAAAATATCTTCGTGATCTTCGTCAGATATTTTAAGTGAATTTTTCTTTTGTTCTTTTTTAAATATAAAAAAACTGATTGGTATCGATGTTAAATAAATAAATGCAAAAGCCAATAAAGTTTCAAAAGTATAAAATAACAAAGCTGTAAAAATCATCCCCGCAGCTAAGAGTAAAAAAATTGTAGTTTTTGAGGAAATTGATATTTTTTTAAAAGAAAGAGTAGGTACTTTGCTTACTAAAAGCAATGCTATTAAAATTGTTAGATATGGTGTAATACCTTTCGCATTAAATTTAAAATTTAAGTCACTCAGTTCGTAAATTAATGGCATCAAAATTAATATACCTCCAGCTGGAGAAGGTATGCCTTCAAAAAAATTATCTTTCCATTCTTGATTATTTTCAGTTTTTGTTAAATTGAACCTAGCTAATCTTAGGACGCAACATACGGAGTAAATCAGAGCGATTGCCCAACCTAATTTCCCATAATTGTTTAATTCCCAAAAATACAAAATAAAAACTGGAGCAATTCCAAAACTTACAAAATCTGTGAGAGAGTCTAGCTCTTTTCCGAACTCAGATGTTCCTTTAATCAGTCGTGCTATTCGTCCATCTAGTGCATCTAAAATTGCTGCGAATAAAATCAATATTACTGCTAAATTAAAATTCCCATCAATCGAGAATTTAATAGAACTTATTCCAAGACAAACTCCTCCTAAAGTAAGAATATTAGGTAAAATGTATCTTGTTCTTTTTGAAGAAACTAATTTAAATTTTTTATTTTGTTCCATTATTCAGATGCTATTAAACTTTCTCCTGCTACTACGTTTTGACCAATTTTGGCTAAAACTTTTTTGTTTTTAAAGTACATATCAACTCTACTTCCAAATCTAATCATTCCGATTCTATCCCCTTGGTTAAGTTCTTGTCCTTGTTCTGCTTCACATACAATTCTTCTTGCAATTAAACCGGCAATTTGAACAATTATTATTTCTTCATTATCTTTTTTAGATTTTATCTTAAAATAGTTCCTTTCATTTTCCTCACTTGCTTTATCAAGAGATGCGTTCAAAAATTTTCCAGGCTTGTAATAAATTTCTTCTATCTTCCCTGAAATTGGAACTCTATTTACATGACAGTTAAATACATTCATAAATACACTTACCTTTGTATAAGTTGTATTTTCTAATCTTAGCTCCTCTGGTCCAGACCTTTCTGATATATCTGTTATTAAGCCGTCTGCGGCGCTAACCAGAAAAGCGTCATTTCCTATGGAAAAACGTTCTGGGTCTCTAAAAAAATAATAAACCCATAAGGAAATAATTATAAAAACTAAACCAAGAATCTTTGAAAAAAATAAAACTACAAAAGTGATAATAATAGAAATAGCTAAGAATTTATAGCCTTCTTTATGTATCTTAGGAAATATAGTATTTAACATAATTTTAAGTTTGCTAAATTTTTCTTAATATGTATAAAAATCAAAGTTTATCAATCTATATTTTATGGCAAAAATA